>JAAIGF010214102.1_pt1 | contig 91135 bp, 59 predicted proteins | sample 6487441 | NCBI WGS metagenome assembly JAAIGF01 (sample SAMN13974129, study PRJNA590717) | phyllosphere metagenome | biome: pepper field; feature: multiple bacterial spot infested pepper fields; material: pepper leaves; isolation source: leaves from pepper fields | host: Capsicum annuum ... | reverse complement strand
CTCCTACGCACAAGGTGAGCGGAGGGAAGGGAATGGGGAAAAGGGCGACTTCTAGTGTTTGTGATTTTCAAACACGGGGTTCAGTGAAAAGTGATTTTTGCGATAGCAAAATATCTTACTGCTTTGGAGAACCGAGAATCTACATGTACTCCTAATCCATAGATTCTCGGTTCTCCACCCGAGCCCGTTCCCCATCCCTTCCCGCAGCGCCTCCAACATGTGCGTAGCCTTCAATCTCCGCCACCCAACATCCAAATTGAAAGGAGCTACACCCATGTCCACATTAACCAAGCCCGTCAAAGACAAAGACAAGCAAGGCGGACTCAGCCGCCTGTTCAAAGGCAATATTCGCCAATACGGCATGATTATCGCACTTATTTTCATCATGCTATTATTTGAAATTTTAACCGGAGGATTGCTGCTCAAGCCGATCAACATCACGAACCTGATCCTGCAAAACAGCTACATACTCGTGCTCGCGATCGGCATGGTGCTCGTCATTATTACCGGACATATCGACCTGTCCGTCGGTTCGATTGCCGCCTTCGTCGGTGCCACGTCCGCAATCTTCATGGTCAACTGGCAAATGAACCCGGTGCTGGCAGTTATTCTGTCGATCGTGATCGGTGGTCTGATCGGCGCATGGCAGGGCTTCTGGGTCGCGTATGTGAAGATACCCGCCTTTATCGTCACCCTCGCCGGGATGCTATTATTCCGCGGTTTGACCATGATCGTACTGGAAGGGCAGTCGATCTCGCCGTTCCCAAATGGTTTCCAAAAGATCAGCTCCGGCTTTATACCTGACTTTACGAATGCGGCAACGAACATCGTCGCTATTATCGCAGGTATTGCTTTGTCCGTGTTGTATATCATGACTGAGCTTCGCAGCCGCGCCGCACAGCGCAAGTACAATTTCGATACTGGTTCACAGGCTTTGTTTATCGGTAAAATAGTCGTTGTTGTAGCGATCATCAATGTATTCACCTTCGTACTAGCAAGTTATGCCGGGATTCCAACGATTCTCGTTCTGCTGTTACTGCTCATCATCATCTATTCGTTTGTCATGAACCGCACCGTTATGGGTCGTCATGTATACGCGATCGGTGGTAACGAGAAAGCAGCTGGTCTGTCCGGTGTCAAAACGAAAAAAGTGACCTTCTGGGTATTTGTTAACATGGGCGTACTGTCCGCTATCTCCGGCTTGATCTTCGCCGCTCGTCTGAATGCCGCAACCCCACGTGCAGGGACGAACTTTGAGCTCGACGCCATCGCAGCCTGCTTCATCGGCGGCGCATCCGCAGCAGGCGGAATCGGTACGGTGTTTGGAGCGATTATCGGCGGTCTGGTTATGGGAGTACTGAACAACGGTATGTCTCTGGTCGGTCTCGGTATTGACTGGCAGCAAGGGATTAAAGGTCTGGTGTTATTGCTGGCAGTCGCGTTTGATATTTATAACAAGAACAAAGGTACGAGCTTGAAATAAAGGATTGCGGGGGGAATAATCTGACATTCATGCCGTGACCCATCTACAAATTAGCAACATGCAAAAACGAACTGTTCTCCCAATAGGGGCAGTTCGTTTTTGTATATTTATCTATGATTAGATGGCGTGGCATGAAAAGGGTAGCAAGGTTCTTTACAATAATAATGATGGAATGAAGGAGGTAGACGTATGCGGAAGTTCTTTTCTTCCAAGCTGTTTTGGATCACATTTGTTATATTTTTCATCCTGTATAGTATGAATGTGATGGTGAATGATCGTCCAGTGGTGAGTGTCATTCAAACCTTTGTAGCTGCACTAGGTCTTACGCTGGTTACTGCTATAGTGGTAGGCGGGATTATTTATATCATAATGAATATCTATAAAAGAAGGGGCCCATATAACTCCAAGTAGTCTTGAAAGCGCGAACCCCAAGCTCACATCAAATCTCTAGGGGGTTCGCGCTCCTTGCGGCACAAGGGGTTTAGGCGATTTTCACCTGGATACATAAGCGCTGAGAGCGTCTGTAGTCACTGTTCATGCAGGGGTGTATTCCAAATGCATTGATAACGCATAACCCAACAAAATAACCCCTAGCGAAGGACAGTAGAATTCATCCATCATTAGGGGTTATTTTCAATCAGTTAAAAGATTTCTCTCTTTTGGTTAAGTTTTCGTTTTCAATAGACTGCTTGATGGAATGTTTAATTGCCGGATTGGCTAGCATCAATTGCATCAAACGAGTGGCAGACCCATTGGGAACAGAACGTCCAATTTCCCAGGATTCAACTGTACGTGGAGATACCCCAAGTACATTGCCAAATGTTTTTTGTGTCGCATGGAGATCATGTCTCAATTCTTTCACAGTTGTAAAGTCGATCGTAGGTAACTCTCGCAAAGTATACGTCACAATTTCAACATGTTCCGCATTTCCTTGTGCAAACTCATTCGCCTGCTCGACACTCTCAGTAAGCATTTTCTCAAAATCTAAACTCATCATATGCACCTACCTAACATAATTTACATGAAAATCAAAAGTTTACATGAACTACTGGGTTTGTTTTAATGTTTTAACTCTATCTTTTAAAATCTTCTTCTCGCGATCTGTTAAAGATTCTTTGTCTGATTTTTTATAAATAAGCAACATAGCATAGATACGACGACCATATTTCACATAAATAATGCGATAACCACCGCTTTTTCCACTGTTATCGTTTTCGCTATCGAAGCGTAATTTGATCGCACCGCCAGTTCCTTGAATAAGATCGCCCAAGACATGATTGGGATCAGTATTAGTCTCTTCATACTGTCGAACTCGACGTTCTAGCCTTTGTTTATCCTCATCTGATAATTCATAGTGTTGCCAAATTTTATTAAAAGCATCTGTATAAACAAACTGTAATTCGACATCCTCATTATATTTTCGCTTTACCATACATATACTACAATTCTATAGCGTATAAGCACCTAAGTACGATATAATCGTACATTAAAATTGTATACGATTATATCGTAGCTTTCAAGGGAATAACCTTTAATTATAGTAGGATGTAATTTTGTACTCATTTGCTGGAATAGAGTGAGAATAATATATTACGTATGTCATCACATATATGAATTGAAATTAAACGCACTAGTAGATCTGCTGTTACCAGCTAGTAGTCACTCCTTGTGCAAGAGTACGAGTTTAAATCCAAAGCTATGAAACGATCTCACTACCTCCATTAATCGAATATCATAAAAAAGCCGTACAGGCGGGAGTAGCCATCTATTGCGGCTTTTTTTACTTCATATCTCTACGTGTATCTTCATCTACAGTACGCTACTCGCACGAGTCTAACCCTCACCGAACCCTCCCAACCCGAAAAATGATACACCTCATACGAAAAATGAGACATTACCCTCATTTCCATCCATCGGTATAATTATACCTATAAATGTAATCGCTTACATATAAGAGGGGGAGAGACAATGGAAACCGGGATGAAGACCGGGTCGGATTCGCGTTCCGGGCAGAAGACGAAAGCGAGTGGACGCATGCGGCGCTGGTTTCGGCGGTTGTATACGCAGCGGCATCTACAAGTTATGGCGCTACTCGGTGTCGTGTGGATGCTCATCTTCAACTATATTCCGATGTACGGTATCGTCATTGCGTTCAAGGAATTTAACATTGTAGATAGTATCGGAGCAGCACCGTGGGTCGGGCTAGAACATTTTCGCGCGTTTATGGAGGATGAGAATTTACGAGATGTCATCCGTAACACACTTGGCATCAGCTTGATTAAACTATTTATCGGATTCCCATTACCGATCATTTTCGCCCTATTTCTAAATGAAATTCGCTCTGTCCGATTCAAGAAATCCGTGCAGACCATCTCGTACTTACCTCACTTTCTGTCATGGGTCATTCTTGGCGGTATTTTGACCACATGGCTCGCCGATGTTGGCGTAATCAACCAGATTCTGCTAGCACTGCACGTGATTGACCAACCGATCTCTTACTTAGCAGAGCCGCAATACTTCTGGGCGATCGTCATCATTTCAGACATCTGGAAAGAACTCGGCTGGTCAGCGATCATTTACCTGGCAGCGATGGCGAGTGTATCTCCCGAAATGTACGAAGCCGCAACCATCGACGGCGCCGGACGTTTTCAAAAAATGTGGTACATTACCCTACCCGGCATCCAGAGCACGATTGCGATCCTGTTCATTCTCGCAGTAAGCGGCGTGCTAAACTCTAATTTTGACCAGATTCTCGTCCTGCGTAATTCGCTGAACGAGAGCGCCAGCAACGTCATCGACATCTACGTCTACCAGACAGGCTTACTATCCGGTCGATTCTCGTATTCGACAGCCATTGGTCTGATCAAGTCCGTGATCGCGTTAATCTTGCTCTTAATCGCGAACCAGGTCACGAAGCGCTTGAATAATACGTCGTTATTTTAGAAGAAGTAATAGCACGAACAGAACATTTAAGAATGCTCAAGAAAGTCTAATCTAGTTAAAAGCCTCAAGCATGGTTGTACTAGATATCTACTGATGGATGCAGAAAAGTTTACAGTCTCATAGAATTGTTACTTCATCTGCTCTATCTATGTAGTTACACTCGGATGTTTGGCTTGATGTTATACGTCGCATAGCTACATCAGATCATTTGGTATCACAACATGTTGATGCTTTGTTATAGGAATACTTTCTAAAATCGCGACTCATTTAATAGCTATGAATTCTTCAAATAATTTTAAGTGATTAAAAGCTACTAAATAATTGAAAAGTGATTCAAAAACGTTCAGATTCACACTTAGAACTTAGAACTTAGAACTTAGAACTTTCTGATGCAACCCGTACGGAACGAAGGGAAGGAAATAAGGGGAAAGGACGACTTCTAGTGTTTGGCTTTATAAACACGGTCTCCAATGAAAAAGGATTTTTGCGCAGCAAAAGATCGTACTGCTTTGGAGGGGCGGGAATCTTCATTTCTTCCTAAATCCAAAAGATTCCCGCGGCTCCACCTGAGGACATCCACTTATTCCTTACCGGAGTGGTGCCACAACCTAGCACCCAAAAAGTCACAACCGAGCCAGCATTACTAGCACTAATATCCGCTTTTAGCACATAAATCCTATACAACGAAAACCCTATGCTATTAAACAAACACACAATATCTACACGATCTCAATTCAGCACCGTATTCACATATCCACCATACACATTCAAATGAAAGGAGCACCCCACCATGCTAACCTCAACCCGCCGAACCCGCGGCGAAATCATATTCGATACATGCAACGCGATCTTGATGATCTTAATTTGCTTTGTCACCTTGTATCCGATCTGGTACGTGCTGGTGAATGCATTTAATGAAGGAACAGACGCGATGCGAGGCGGCATTTACTGGTGGCCGCGCATGTTCAGTCTGGAGAGCTTTACCGCCGTGTTTCAGAGCGAAGGCATTATGCAGGCGATGTGGATTACCGTCGCTAAAACTGTACTCGGCACCGTCATTCACGTTCTTTTCACCGCGATGGTCGCCTATGCGTTATCTCGCCGTGGCTTGATCGGTGGTAAGCTGTACATTTGGATTGGAACGATCACGCTATTTTTCAGTGGCGGCTTGATTCCAACGTTCCTACTTATGAAGGACTTGCAGCTATTGGACAATTTCATGGTGTACATTATTCCAGCGATGTTTAGCTTTTTCGATCTGATTATCTTCATGACCTTTTTCCGTGAAATCCCAGAAGGCTTGGAAGAAGCTGCACGGATCGACGGCGCAAATGATTGGTCGATCTTCGCACGTGTTGTACTTCCTGTGTCCATGCCCGTGGTGGCAACGATCGGATTATTCCATGGTGTCTACCAGTGGAACGATTATTTTACCGGGATGATCTATATGAACGATACATCGCTACAACCGATTCAGACGTATCTGTACCGCGTCGTAGCGGAGTCCAGCTCGAACCAGATGCTTGCAGCCGTACCGGGTGGTGTGAATCGTTCGGTCACCTCGCAGTCGATCAAGCTTGCCACGATGGTCGTAACGACGATGCCGATCGTGTTTGTCTATCCATTCCTACAAAAGTATTTTGTCAAAGGTATGATGATTGGTTCGATCAAAGGCTGATCCAGTAGAAGAACCAACATAGATAGAAAAGAGACAACACGCGTAAAAACCAACCTGTGCTTTGAAGTATGAACGTAATAGTAGTCGCAATAATCATGTCACAGCTTCCATTTAGCAATAAGTCATTTGTATAAGCAAAACACATTGGAGAGGGGTTCACAAGTATGCGCAATACCGAACGGAACACGACGAAGCGCTCTACACCTTCCTGGCGAAAACCAGCTATCGCAGCATTGATGGCAGGGCTACTTACACTAACGACAGCATGTTCCTATTTTGGCGGGGGGAGTAAGAGTGCCAGCGAGAATCAGACACCAGTCAAGCAAGCATCTGCCGATGAGCCAGGCTGGAAGGTTGATACGTCTCCGATTACATTTGACTGGTATATGAACTTCTCCTGGTACACGGGTACGGACTGGGGCAAGGATATTACGAGTCAATATGTGAGCAAGAAGACAGGCGTGAATATTAACTTTATCGTGCCTGCAGGTAACGAGAATGAGAAGCTAAATACGATGATCGCATCGGGCAAGCTGCCTGACTTTATCACACTTGCATGGGATGAAGACGCGGTGAAGAAGATGATCGAAGGCAAGCTGGTATTGCCGCTCAATGAACTGGCCGATCAGTATGATCCATACTTTTTCAAAGTGACCGATCCGGCGAAGCTCGCATGGTATACACAGCCGGACAACAATGTGTATGGCTATCCGAACGCGTCTTCTTCACCAGCCGATTTTAAAAAGTATGGCGAGAACTATGTCTCTAACCAGGTATTCGTCGTTCGTAAAGATATGTACGAAGCGATCGGCAAGCCCGATATGCGTACTCCAGAAGGCTTCCTGAAAGCACTGGAAATGGCGAAGGAAAAGTTCCCTGAAGTAAATGGACAGCCATTAATTCCGCTCGGTCTGCACGAATTTAACGGGGAAGGTAACTATTCCTTGGGCAGCTATATCCAAAACTTCCTTGATGTGCCGATGGAAGAGGGCGGTAAGCTCTATGATCGTGTCAGCAATCCAGAATACGTAAAATGGCTGAAAACGATTCGTCAGGCGAATCAGCAAGGATTGCTCGCCAAAGATATCTTCATCGACAAGCGTGCGCAGATGGAAGAAAAGATCGCGCAAGGCCGCTATTTTGCCATGCTGTATCAGCGTAGCGACTTCAACCCTCAGCAAAATGCACTCTATGCCAAAGACCCAAATTCTGTCTACATCGCAGTCGATGGCCCAGCTAACGAGCAACTAGATCCACCTGTGCTGAGCGGTCCGGTCATTTCCGGTTGGACACTAACATTAATCTCCAAAGATGTAAAAGACAAAGCACGCGCAATCCGTTTCCTCGAATATATTATTAGCGAAGAAGGACAGCGCGACCTGTATATGGGCGAACCTGGCGTGACCTATGATGTGGTGAACGATAAACCTGTATTCAAACCCGAAGTGCTCAAGCTACTCAATAGCGACCGCTCCGCCTTCGATACCAAGTACGGCGCTTCCCACAAATACTGGATGGAGATGGATACCAACATCACCGACCAGTGGAAGCCAGAAAGCGTAGAACCATTCAAACAAATGGAAGATTGGACAAGAGGCAAAACCGTCAGCCGCTCCCAATTCGACCAACTCGACCCAACCGGCAACTCCGCCGAAGGGATTATCAATACCAAGATCGAACAACTATGGGGCAAAACACTACCACAACTCCTGCTCGCCTCATCCGACAGCGAATTCGATCAACTGTTCCAAAACTACCTGACCAAACGCGACGAATACGGCTACGCCAAAGTCCAAGCCTACCGCCAAGCCGAATATGAAAAGAACCTGGAAAAGCTCAAAGCCAACTAATCTAGAGTCTTCCACCAGAACACAAGCAAGAAAATAGAATAGAAGCCACCTAATAGCAACTAAACCAATAAACCGCCGCCAACCGAGCATAGCTCCGGTCAGCGGCGGTTGTTATTTTGTTCATTAAAAGTTGTATACGTATAACTTCTGGTCTTCCAATAGGACAGAAAACTTTCATTACTACGCTATATAGCTAGTCGAGAACGTTCAAATTATACATAATCCGTATCGTGTTCTTAGACTGATTTGGAATTATACTCCTCATGCTATCCACAAAATTCGTGCAAAATGTAGTGAATTTCATTTTGCTACCCACCCAAAAAGCGGTTGCATTGCGTTCCTCGTCCAACTGCCCATCTACCAAAGTACAACTACAATAATGCTGCTCCATACATGACTCCCAGCTACATACAAATAGCTTGAACTCGAATAACAAGTTTGAATAACAACTTCTAAACTGAAAGGCAAGCTATATGCCTGAGTCTATACCTATATTTGTAGTTTATCTTTAGCTACATTCGATCACACTATACAAAATCTTCAAGCCATATTCATCTGCTCATAACACCAAGTACATGACGCAACCCGCACAGAACGAAGGCAAGGAAATAAGGGAAAAGGACGCCTTTGGAGCCTAGGAATCTACCTTGTGGTTCCCATTCGTAGATTCCTGGGCTCCACCCAAGGACGTTCCCTTATTCCTTGACGTAGTGGTTGTTGATTAGTGATTGGTAGTAATTGATTGATAGTTAACATTTGATCTAATTCATATCATGTTGAGTCATATTAATACTGGGCTGATCAAGGTTTAAGATATTAAGCATTTTCTCTTAAGCTCAAGTAACAAGTAACGCACCAATCTTTTAATGCACAGCAGACCGCCCAGCAATCAACCGCTCAAACTCCCGAATATTCACCGCAAACTCCGGCACATCCTGACGTTCCTCAGCCGCCTGCACCAGCTTCACCACCAGATCATTAAACGGCGTCTTCATCCCCGTTCCCGCCGCATGCTGCGGAACCACACCATTAATATAAGCAATCTCTGTTTTACGCTTTTTCTCCAGATCCTGCAGCATACTCGCCTTGAGCAGCCTGGAAGGCTCCATCATTTTGCGCAGTGTAGCCACACGCACGGCTACATCATCAGGACTGTGCAGTTCCAGCGTCGCGATATCGAATCCACCCATCTCGGCAAATTTCACACCGCTGGCATGTCCAACTTTGATCGTCTCATCTGCAATATGCACCGCGCTCACAATGCCGGTTTCATCGTCCAGAATATCACCATATTCGCCATTAAGTGCCGCGGACAAGCCGCTAAACGCATTATTGATAAGCAGCTTCGACCATTTGGTACCGACCAGATTATCCGATACATGCGTACCACCTACTAGATCCAGCACTTCCTTGATCTTTTGAATACGCTCGGTGATATCTCCGTTTAGCTCCCCAATCTGGAACGCATACTGTTTGAATTGACTGTATGCTGTGGTCAGTTTGGATACGCCGGGCTCCATGAAGGTCGCGCCGAATTCGACGGAGCCTGCGATCACGCGATGCTCACCAACCACAGCGGCAACGCTCTCTTCAGGGATACCATTTTGTAGCGAGCAGACGACACTCTCTTCATGTAAGAAAGGTAGCAATTCCTGTAGTACAGCCTCATTGTACAACTGCTTGGTCAACAATAGCACCAGGTCATATGTGCCAGACTTCTGCTGTGGTGTAATCGCTTTGACCGGAGCGTGAAATTCGGTCGTACCGACAACGCTAGCCCCTCGTTCGTTCAGTGCATCCACATGTTCTTGATACGTATCTATTAATTCCACATCCATACCGCCGTCGCTCAGATAAGCGCCAACAATTGTTCCCAGTGAACCTGCTCCTAAAATTGCAATTCTCATCATGATGTCCTCCTCAGGATTGTTCCAGATAGTTGTAGACCGGTGTAGCTGGATTCAGCGTCAGATCGGTCAGAATATGTGAAGCCGATACAATCTCACGTACAGGCAGATCGGCAAGTGGTGCGAGAGCATGCTCGAATAGTTGCAGCCGCGCTGGACCTGACCACGCGCCCTTGACCGTAATATTCGTGATCTGTGTACGTACCAGATCGCATAGTCGTAATTTACCTTCGTAATCGGTTGCCAGCTTGAGCATAAAGGTTGGACGGCAAATTTCTTGTTTCGCCTGTTCGATATCCATTTCAAAGTGCTTGTAGCCCATTGTTGCCGTCGCTACGCGTAGGCTACCATAATCGAGTGTACCGACCAGTGTATCCGAGTCGATATATAGCTTCGGTGCGCCTAGTTTTTTCGGATATGCGGTTAGCTCACGCCCGCTTGCAATCGCAGGGAAGTTGTCCACATACATCGAGTGCACATAGTCGCCTTCTTCGCCGTTAAATCGTACCGGAATCACCTGACCGGCTTCAGTATAAGCACCAAGCCCGGACACATCCGGCATCCACATCACTTCGAATTTAACGAGTGGATCAGTGATTTCCAGTGGTTCTGGAACAGCTGCACGCAGTGCCTCCATATCGGTGCGATAAATAATATTCAAATATTCACGATTCACAAACTTATAATTAGGAACAGGATAAGCAGGCGCCGTCAGCGGCGTGTTAAAATTGTTAAACGTATTATGGATATCAATCTTCATCATGCATTCCTTCTTTCCACTATGAGTTTCTTTGAACTTTCATATCTTTATTTTAAGTCTTTATTTACATATTTTCCAATGCATCATAAAGTATATATACATTTATTACAGTAAATGATTGGAGATGAGGGAATGGAGCTACTACAACTCAAATATTTTCAAACGGTTGCTTATATGGAGCATATATCCAAAGCCGCTAAGCAGCTACGAATCGCTCAGCCTTCGCTTAGCTTGACGATCAAGCGGCTGGAAGACGAGCTGGGTACGAAACTGTTTATTCGTAAAGGGCGCAATATTCAATTAAGTCCATCCGGACACATTTTGCTCAAGCATGTGAACCGAATCTTTATCGAACTGGAAAATGCCGAGCAAGAGATTCAAGCTCAGCAGCATCTAGCTTCCCATACGATCCGAATTTCGATCTCCAACCCGCGCTTTCTGTCCAAGCTCATTACCGAATACATTCACAGCAATCCAGATGCACAGGTTCATCAAGGAATCAAAGCGAGAAATGAGATTATTAGTAGTCTAAAACGGGGCGATATCGACCTTGGCATTGCAAGTCATTCGACCGAAGACGAAGAGATTGAGAGTCAATTATTGATTGATGAAGATATCGTGCTGGTATTACCGATGAATCATCGCTTGGCAGGGCAAGCTGAACTGTCACTTGCAGAGGTGGCACAGGAGCCATTCATTATGCTGGCAGATAATAATGAATACAGTGAATTTATTCGCGAGGTATGTGAACGATCTGGATTTGTGCCGAACAGCATCTTTGAGGTGGATTCGTATTTACTTACAGAGATTATTGGCGTTAATCAGGGCGTGGCACTACTGCCGATCTCGGTTTGTCGTCAGTTTAACCTACACTATATCCGAATCGCAGGCTTTTCCCCGTCCTATTCGGTCAGCCTGTTTTGGATGAAAAATAAGCTACTACCAGATTCAGCGCTACGCATGCGCGATTTTATTATCAATTACTATAAAAAGCACCACACAATGTTTAAACTGTCTTGAAAAATCGTCCACCAATTGCGGTACAATAGAATTGGAATTATTAGGATTTTTGCGAAGCATAAAATCCTTAAATGTAAGCGTTCTACAAAAACAAAAGATTCTCTATACGTTCTTGAAACATAGCATGTTGGCACAGGAAGGAAGCGGGTGGATTGAACGGATTACGCAACCGAATACGCGAGCTAGTTCGGCGCTTGAATGGTCTACCCCTTCAGGGACGGCTTATCACTGCCTACATTGTGGTCATTTTACTGCCAACGGTAGCGATCTCCTATTATTCGTATCAACAGATCAATACCACCTATATACAGGACACTCGCCTCAAAAGTATGGACACGCTCCAAAATGAAAAGCAAACGATCCTGACCCAACTGGAAACGATGGAGCGTGCGGCACAGCTTGCTGTATCCGACAAAGCAGTCATTCAATATTTGACCGAAAATCAGGACAAGCCCACCGCCGAATTAATCGAGTTCAACGAGAATTCCTATGCTCGTCTGGCGCAAATTCAGATCAATAATCCGTCAATTCTACACTTAAGGTTGTATAGCAACAGTCCGAAAACGTATGAAATCTGGCCGATCATTTTACAGGAAAGTCGGATTACGAATGAGCCGTGGTACAACTCCGTGCGCGGGCTTGGCGATCGGGAAGCCTGGTATATGCAGCGTAGCGATCTCGCTCGTGATGGTAATGATAGCAGTCGTCCGTTAGAGCCTGATCCGCCCAAGCTATCTCTACTACGAGAGCTGGAGCTCCCGCGTGATCATCATGCTGGCATTATTCAGGTCGATATGCGGTTGTCTGATCTTGCTCCGCAAACCTTTGGTAAAAGTCAGGATGACAGCTCCAAGCTATTGCTGCTGGATGCGGGCGAGGGTCATATTGCGCCGCCTCTACAGACAACTACCTATACGAAGCTCGCGGATCAATTGCGAAGTGAACCCGCCACAGCTTCGGGCGAGACATCTGCACAGTATCGGTCAGATGGACAGGCATATCTGTTGACTAGCATTCCAATCGAGCGATTGGGTGCAAGGCTGGTACAGGTCGTATCCCTGGAGAAAATGCTACAGGATACCGGACGCGCTCGTAATCTGATCATCGCGGCAACGATTGCGTTTATCGTGCTCGTCTCACTCATCACGTATGTAGCCAATCTGCTCATTTTGCGCAATCTACGCAAGCTGACCGGAGCGATGAAGCAGATGCGTAAAGGACAATTGCCGCCTGTCGTGCAGATTGAAGGCGGTGAGTTCGGGGAACTGGCGTATCATTTTAACCGGATGAGTGGCACGATCAATGAACTGATTGCTCAGGCGGTACGCAAGCAGGCGTTAATGAAGGAAGCAGAGCTGCGGACACTATACAGCCAGATTGATGCGCATTTTCTATACAACACACTTGAAAATATTAAAATGCTAGCTGAGATCGAAGATCAGCGCCAGATCTCTGATGCACTCACTTCACTTGGCGGCATGATGCGCTATAACTTTAAATGGGCAGGCGAGTATGTGACGCTTGGGCAGGAACTTCGCCATATTCGCAACTATATTGAAGTCATGAATATTCGCTTTGACGAACCCGTACAGCTAGAGCTAAATATCTCAGCCACTTATCAGGAACTGGAACTACTCAAAATGTCCTTACAGCCGATTGTAGAAAATGCGTTCAAGCATGGCTGGACAGATGAACAAGATGAGCGACTGCTTCATATTCATGTGATGGCTCACGGCGAGAAGGGCGTAGAGATTGTGATTCGTGACAATGGGCAGGGTATGAGCGCTGACACAGTACAGCATCTTAATTATCTGTTACAGCAAGCACTGGATGGTGAAGCGGAAGGTTCGTTTGCAAGCGGCGTATCGACTTCTAATTCGCAGCAGCAGCCATCGACTGGGATTTTGCGTACAGAAGATATATCGCATCCGGCAAACTTAACACAGCGACCAGATACAACAACTGTATCCGCGAATTCGGCACAGGATAGCCAATCACGGTCTAACCATGAAGAAATATCTACGTCTCGCATCAGCACAGGAGCAGACAGTAGATCATCAGATCCGTCCAGCGGCTACGGACTACTGAACGTCCAGCGGCGCATCCGGTTGTTTTTCGGTGGATCATATGGCTTGCATATTCGCAGTACCCTGGGTGAAGGCACGGAAGTATCGCTGTATTTGCCTAAAATTATTCTGGCAGGAGGAGACGTCCGGTATGAGACAACTACTGATTATAGATGATGAGAAAAATATCCGGCATGGGCTTCAGGTGATGATTGAACGTGAATTCCCCGGTCATTATGCCATTCGCTGCGCGAGGCATGGAGCGGAAGGATTAGAGATGCTGTATGAGCTAGCCGCAGATATTATCATTACCGATATTCGTATGCCTGTGATGGATGGTATGACGATGTTAGAGCAGCTTCGTGCCAACAGCGAATTGCTTCAGCAGCCGCAAGTGATTGTACTGAGCGGACATGATGATTTTGAATATGCGAAGGCAGCGATTCGTTATCAGGTGCGAGAATATCTACTTAAACCGATTCGCCGAGAGGATCTATTCGAGGCACTAACCGGCATGGAAAAGGAGCTGACTCGCCAGCAGTCGCTATCCCAGCGCTTGGAGGATGCGGATCTATATCAGCGTCAGTGGCAGGAGGAGCAGCTGTCCCGCTGGCTGGAGGCACCTGCGGAGGAAGCAAGGAGGGATCTGCAAGCATGTACATGGCTAGAAGTCCCTTCGCCTTACATGGTCTGTGTATGGAGCTGTGTGAACGGAGATGGTCATCCGGTGCCTGTGTCGGAGCTTGACCTGCTGCTCTGTCAATTAGCAGGCGGAGACGCGAATAGTTATGAGCGTCGATTACTAGATCGTCAAGGACGACGCGTATGGATTATCGGTCAGGAGCAATCGGTACGGTTGCAGGAGCTGGCGCAATCAGCCGCACGCCGCGAAGTATCTGGTTTATGGGCAGGTGTGAGTCAGGCAGTGATGGAGCGCGCCGAGCTACAGCTCGCTTATGAACAGGCTTGTCGCGCGCTTGCGCAAGGTTTCTTTTACCCGGGGGTGTATGTGTTAAGTGAACCCCTGTTTGACTTGTTAGCAGAGGAATGGTCACCGCGCGAACAGTCGATGCTGGAAGAGGATGTGCGTAAGCTTGGCAATCTACTCGGCACCGGACGCAGTCAAGAGATCAGCGAACTGGTGCATCAATTGTTTCGACTATCTGGCAATGGGATGCACAGGTTGGAGCAGGTACAGCGCACTTCGCGGCTCATCAATGAAGCTGTACTGGATGAGGTGTTTCGTCATTTTGGCGAAGCGTCGATCGAGGTGTTGCGACTATATCGGCGAGTATGCAGTTTAGAGCATTATCGCTATTTTCACGATTATTGCCGCGATCTGGAGCAATTGTTGTTATCGCTGGATGAATATATCGGACAGCTTCGTCTGGTGCATAGTGAGCATCATCGGCTCAAGGAAGCGGTAGAATTTTTGCATCGTCATTATGATCGTCCGCTCAATATGGCAACAGTGAGTAATCATGTGTCACTCAATTATTCGTACTTTAGCGAGGCATTCAAGGCATATACGGGAGAAAGCTTTGTCGTTTATCTAAAAAAATTACGTATCGAGCGTGCGAAGGAGCTTCTCGGTCAGTCTGGGCTTCGTTTGGGAGAGATCAGCGAACAGATCGGATTCGAGAGCAGTCGTCACTTCTCTCGCGTGTTTCGTGAACTGGAAGGAATCACCCCACAGGAATATCGTGCGCAGCTAGAATTACGGTCTGGAATGTATTAAAAATGGTTTGCCCGTCTTGCGTATTTTGCACATTTGCAAACCGAATAATTTGAAGTAAAATAGTTGGGTAGCCAAAGCATTTTGCATGGGTCTATTATTGGCATTTAACTATATACTGGAGGGCTTTTGGTGCTAAAAGGTGCAAAACTAGGAATACGCACTAAAATTGTAGCCGGGTATATCGTGATTATTGTCTGTCTGGGCATTGTGCTCATCATGATGTCAAGTCGTATGAACCAATTAGAGCAGGAAAGCCGATACATCAATGATCATGATCTGGAAGTTCATAACTTGACTAATATGCTGGAAAAGCATGTATTGGATATGGAAACCGGGCAACGTGGTTTCGTCCTAACCGGTGAAGAGAGCTATCTAGAGCCCTATAACGAAGCGGTCTCTCGTTGGGAAAGTGACTACAATGAGCTATACGCACTGATCGCTGGCAATGCGTTACAGGAGCGGAATCTACAAACGATTCGTGCTGGCATTGAAAAATGGATTAGCGATGCGGGTTCGCCTGCCATTGCGATGAAGCAGCGCGGAGATGACGCCGCCTTGAAGAGCTTTTTCGCCAGTGATCCAGGTAAGCAGGAGATTGATCAGCTTCGTCAGGAAATGGATACGTTTCGTACCAGTGAGAAGTCTCTAACGACCGCACGCATTGAAGCCGCAGCGCAAAGCAATGAACGTATGCTGACGATGATGATAGCGGTCTGGATCATTCTCGGAGCGATCTCCGTCGCGACAGCACTACTCATTTCGCGTCAGATTGTAGGCACGATTCGCGATGTGAGTGATACGTTACTCGGAATCGCCACAGGTGGTAATCTGAGAACGCGTATTGATGTAACCTCTCGGGATGAAGTGGGCGAGCTCGGCGATGCAGCGAATCAACTGCTCGATCATGTGCAATATGAGAACTGGGTCAAAGACCAGATTGCACAGGCGGCAACACGCTTTCAGGAAGCGACGAGTGTGGACAGTCTATCTGCGGTGCTGTTGACCAAAGGGAATAAATGGTTTGGTGCTCCATATGGTGTAGCTTACCACAAGAGTAGCGAGGGAGAATGGATCAAGTCTGCTTCCTTTGCAGCTTCGGAGACCGAATGTGAGCTGGGAACAGCCCGATTGCAACAAGGTGAGGGCTTGACTGGACAGGCGATCATTGAACGTCGTTTACTGGAGCTTCATCCGTTACCTGCTGATTATGTGCGTAATATTAGCTCCGGTCTGGGACAGGCAGAGCTACAGGCGATGGTAGCGGCTCCGATTATTTTTGAAGGTCGTGTAATTGCGGCTGTTGAATTTGCATTGTTACAGCCACTCACTGAGCAGCAGAAGCATCTGTTACAGCAATTGATCGACATTTTTGCGGTAACATTCCATTCTGTAATGACGCGGATGGAAGTGGAACAACTCTATCGCGAATCCCAGACGCTCAACCATGAGCTACAGGTACAATCCGAAGAGTTGCAGGTGCAATCGGAGGAACTACAAGCACAGACCGAAGAGCTGCAAATGCAAACGGAAGAATTGCAAATGCTGAACGAACGTCTGGAACAGGGGAAAATGACTGCCGAAAGTACAGCAATCGAGTTAGACAAGTACGCGCAGCAGCTACAGGTTAGCTCGCGCTACAAATCCGAGTTTCTCGCTAATATGTCACATGAGCTGCGTACGCCGCTCAATAGTATGCTCATTCTGTCTCAAATTTTGGCGGAGAACGGCAATGGCAATCTGACGGCAAAAGAGCAGGAATATGCTTCGATCATTCATTCTTCTGGTAAGGATCTGCTCAATCTGATCAATGATATTCTGGATCTGTCCAAAGTTGAAGCGGGTAAAATGCAGATCGAGATCAATCCGATTAGCATCGAGGCGATGGTCGAGCAGATGGAGCGTAGCTTCCGCGAAACGGCTGTTCAGCGTGAGCTGTTCTTCAAGGTCGAAGTGGAAGAGAATGTACCGGAGCTCGTCTACTCAGATGAAATGCGCATTCAGCAGGTGCTACGTAATCTGTTATCTAATGCGTTCAAATTCACACAGACTGGCGGCGTAACGCTTCAGGTGCAGAAGGTAAATCATGTACACACAAGCAGTTATGAGAGCAATCAACCGATGATCGCCTTTAGCGTAAGTGATACCGGAATCGGAGTATCTGCAGAGAATCGAGAAGCGATCTTTGAGGCGTTCCGTCAGGCAGACGGTGCAACCGCTCGTAAATATGGCGGTACTGGACTTGGCTTGTCTATCTCCTCACAACTTGCGAATCTGTTAGGTGGTACAATTCATCTGGAAAGTAAATATGGCGAAGGCAGTATCTTCACCTTCTATATTCCATGCACCGTGACCGATCCATATTCCGAGCACGCGTTGTTCGAAATGAATGATTCGATCCATGTGAATCGTACGGTATATATGGAGGAAGGCACAGCATCTTCGGCAGATTCCTATGAGTATACGATGTCGTCCGAGCAGGAGATGTTCATGTCTCCGTCGACTTCCTCATCCAGACAGCAATCTGCATTTGCCGCACTTGGTCAGGAGCAGAACTCCTCTGACGGGCAAGCAGCAGTGTCTTCCGATGAAACGGATATTTTGAGTGGGAAAAAGATTCTGATTGTAGATGATGATATTCGCAATGTGTACGCACTGACAAGCCTGCTCGAGCGTCACAATATGAATATCGTTATTTCACAAAATGGACGGGACGCACTGGAAATTCTGCATATGGATCAACATATCGACCTGATCCTGATGGACATTATGATGCCAGAGCTGGACGGTTATGAAACGATGAAAACCGTACGTAATCTGTATGGTTACAGCGATGTACCGATCATCGTACTTACAGCTAAAGCGATGAAGGAAGACCGCGAGAAAAGTGTGCAAGCGGGAGCGACCGATTACATGAGCAAGCCACTGCATATGCAGGAGGTATTGCAACGTGTACGGTACTGGCTTCATCAGCAGGCGGCACGCTCATCGGTACGTCAGTAAAGGGTCTCATTCAAAAGTAATTAGCAATAGGTAGTCTATATTTTGAATGATTTAACTCTTATGTATACAACCGAAGAAGCCTGGATACCTCATCTACGATGCGGAATCCGGGCTTTTTTGATTATACATATAAATAATACAAAAATTAATTAAGTTGCGTATTTAACTAGGTCTTAATACCCTTGATGACTTGCTAGGTAGATAGTAAATTTTTACTATAAGAATAGGGGTTATTCTGTCGTTTTCTGTAATTTATTTACATTCGTGTTGGAGCGCTCATCACGCCTCTAAACAGGGCCCTGTTCATTTCGTCTGAAAGGAAGATAACCGATGAATATCAGTTCAAGCCCTGGCTACAGCTCTACCAGTAATAATCTGCAAAATTATGCTTCGCCAACTCCAAGCAGTACCGATCCGAACGATCCTACCCTTTCGCAGAAGGAAGAAGATCGTAACGATCCAAGACTGCAAGCCGAGAAAGCTAAGGAACAACAGCTGAAGGAGCAGAAGCTCCAGGATCGCAAACAGCAAGACCGACTTACCGAAGAGCAGAAGCTAGAAAAGAAAGAAGATTACAAAAAAGAAGATCGGGTCAAGGAAACGCGCCAAAAGGATATGGACAAGTTGTTTGATAAGCAACAAAAGGAACAACAGGACAGCTCCAAAGCAGCGCATGATCTACTGATCGAAAGCATTTATAATCAGATCGGTGCCAATACCCAGCTGGCACTTACCAAGGACAACTATGAGGATACGATCAAAAATCTGATTAGCCGTGGATTCCAGGTGAGTGCGGACGAAGAACGGATGACCATTTCATCCAAGCTTCATCAGCTCAAGCTGGAGATTAGCAAGGATTCGTATAGTCGTTATGTGCAATCACTGAATCATCCATCGTCTGGCACTGCTACTGGTCGCAGTGAGGATGCTTCTTCTACTAATGGACAATCGCCATCTGAGCCTATTCGAGGTAATGTAGGAACAACGCCAATTCAGTCGCAGCAGCCAGGCGGATCAGTTCCGTCTCCGCAGCCAGCATCAGGCAATGACGCAACCGGTGGAACTGTACAACAGAATCCGCCTTCCGGTAGTGCTGGAACACCAGCTTCAGGCGGTGGAAGTACAGATGGAACCGGATCAACGACACCTGCACCTTCAGGCAGTACGGAAACAACGCCATCACTAAGCGGTTCTGATAGTAATGGAAGTACGCCGCCGACTACCAGCACAGGTACAACAGACAGTGGATCTAGCCCAGCGACAGGTTCAACAGAAACTGGAAGCACTACAGGAGGCTCGGCGTCTACCGGATCATCTACAGGTTCAAGTGGTAGTACAAGCGGCGGAGGAACATCCACAGGTTCAGCTGGCAGCGGCACAAGTAATCCGCCTGCCACTGGAAGTGGTAGCAGTAGTGGAGGTACAGGTGGAACAACGACGGGTTCAACTGGTGGTAGCACAGGTGGAGGAACATCTACAGGCTCCACAAGTAATCCGCCATCGACGGGCAGTGGAAGTAGCGGTAGCTCAGGTAGCACATCAGATAATTCTGGCCTCGGTCTAATTCCAGGAGGCATTTTAAAATAACTTCATCATATGCATCATGAATAGTATAAAAAGGTCTATTTCCGCTTATAGGGAACAGGCCTTTTTTTGCGTATTCAGGCAAGTTAGCTAGGAAAGAGGCGATGCAATGGGCAGGATATTGCATCTAATAACGTTAAAATCAGATATTAGTCCTATTTGGATAATAATTCCACTAATAGGAAAATAGTCCCTTGATAGATAACTGGATAAATAGTAAATTATAACCAATAAATATGGTATATTATTCCTTAATTGTATGAATAACTGTTTTAATATATAAGTAGTTTCGCCTGGCTACACCAGTTTTAGTCATTCGTCTCATCTAATCTGTGGCATAATTCTCTATTGTTCCGTTACTCAGCCTGACAAGTCCACCTTAAAAGGAGCGATCTGAAATGAACATGACAACAACGACGTATTCAGCCCCTTCTAGTGCATACTCCCCGTATGCAGGCGCACAAAGTCGGTTGCAGGACAAGCCCACGACTGTGAGTCCAGTTTCTTCAACGTCGACTGCTTCTGATAAAACTCCAGCCGAACACAAAGCCGAAAAGGATAAGAAGTACAAACAGGAACTGTACGACAAGGAGCAGCGTAGTAAAGACCTGGACAAGCTGTATGAGCATCAGCAAAAGAGAACCGAACATGCGAATGAGCAGATGAATCAGACGCTGGTAGGCAAGAGCTTTTTACAGATGGGTCAGCAACAGGGAATCGCTTTGACCAAGGAAAATTTCGACGAAACTGTACGCGGTTTCATGAAAAAAGGATTCGATGTTGAGAACACAGGGCAACAATTAAGTGTATCCTCCAAGCTGCATCAATTAAAGCTGGAAATGAGTAAGCAGTCATACGATAAATACGTGGAAACGACTTACGGCAAAAAGATCGCTGAGCAAATGGGCATCGGTCAGGCAAAAGAGCCAGTCAAAGTGGCAAGTGGAGTGATTTATACGAATCCTGCTCACTCGCCTGCAAGTGCATCTGCTCCACAAGCTCAATCGCAAGTCAAGCCAACAGTTGGATCGACAGGTACAACGTATGCTAACCCGGTAGCTGTAGGAGCAACACCACAGCCAGCTCCAACACCGACTCCGGCAGTAGAAACGTCGCCAGCTCCATCTGCGCCTGTAGCAGGTCAACCGGTTGAAACGCCAGCTACGACAACATCGGGTGCAGCGAATCCATCGACACCTGCAGCTGAGCCTGTAGTTACTGTGCCTAGCCCGGCAACCAATGCAACACCGATTGAGCCAACGTCAGTAACGCCGACACCTGTCGCAACGACAGCAACGGGTACGACACCACCAGCAGCAACGACAACGGAAATACCTGCAGCGACATCAACAACTCCAGCCACTACGCCGACAACAAGCGGTGGTACCACAACAACTGGAAGTGGCATGACAGCGACAGGAGAAACGACACCAAGTCCAACACCAGCTCCGGCGCCTGTGACTACACCAACGCCAACACCTGTGCCAACTGATGCGTCTACACCTGTAACTAGCCCAGCACCTGGTACCGTAACGACAAGTATCCCAGTACCGATTGCCAGCACAAGCCCGACTGTAACTGCAAGTATACCAACGACTGGCTCGACGTCAACGACAGGAAGTACTGTTAGCGTGAGTACGGGCACAGCAAGCACTACGACGCCAGTGTCGACGACTGTTTCCGGTACAAGCACAACTACAACGACGCCAGTAACATCAACTACAACTAATATCCCTACGTCTACAACAGGAAGTAGCAGCACAACAGCGACTACAGTCAATACAAGCACTGTACCAACAACCAGCACTCCCGTAACGACAACTGTACCAACAAGCACTATTTCGACACCAACGGGAGCTACAACAACAACAACAACTACTACACCAACATCAACGAACACAGCAACCAGTACGCCAACAGCATCAGGTACAACAACGACAACTGCACCAGCAACAACATCCGGCACCACAACTACAACTAAGCCAGCAACGACCACGACTACAACGCCTAATATCGTAGAAACCGTAGTTACTGGATTGAACAAAACGGTGAACACACTTCTGAAAAAATAAGGGATGTTGTGATTGTATTGAATGACGACTTATCTATTCACTACCACATAAAGCCTGCTTGTCCATTTCCTCTGCATGAACAATGTCTAATGCAGAATAGGATAATGGAAGAGCAGGCTTTATGGATATTAGCTTTTATTTTGCTATCGCAAATGTATGACAATAAAAGAGTTTATTTAGCATTCGTATCATCTTAGTTGATCATGCTTCTGCTGCTGTACCACTGTGGCGTGCATGACGATAGAGCTCAGCATAGATGCCGCCGTGTGCAAGTAGCTTGGCATGTGTTCCTTGTTCCACAATGCGTCCATATTCCATAACGAGAATACGATCCGCATGCATGATCGTAGACAGACGGTGAGCGATAACGATAGTTGTTCGTCCACGCGATACGGTTTGTAAGGCTTGCTGAACAAGCTGTTCCGTATGCGAATCCAGATTGGCGGTCGCTTCATCTAGAATGAGCACTTTCGGCTTGAAGACCACAATACGTGCAAAGGAGATCAGCTGACGTTCTCCTGCAGATAGTCCGCTACCGCGCTCAGAGAGTACGGTATCATACTGCTGTGGTAGTCGTTCAATCATCTCATGTGCACCGACGAATCGGCATGCCTCGATGACCTGTTCACGGCTAATATGCGACTGGAACATCCGCACATTATCAATAATCGAGCCGGAGAAGAGAAAGGGCTCCTGCTGGATCAAGCCAACAATCCGGTGCAGTTGCTGCTGCGGAATATGACGTAGATTGATATCGTCGATGGTGACCGAGCCTTCCCACACATCATAGAATCGGTTGAGTAGCGAGATGAGCGTACTTTTCCCCGCACCTGTCGTACCCACGACACCGATCATTTCGCCTGGACGAATATGCAGATCAAGCTCGGTGAGCACCGGCTGTCCTTGCTCATAACCAAAGGTGATTCGGTTAAAGTCTACTTTGCCACGAACCTGCTCTGGCTCTAGCGACTTTTGCTGCGCTGGTGATGGATCGCCAATCTCTGGCTTCAATCGCAGTATGCGCCAGATCCGATCCATTGACACCATCGTAGATTGAAACGTATTCCATTGCATCGTAATCTGGTTAATCGGCTGAAAGAATTGACGAATATAGCTGATAAAGGCGTACAGCACACCGACTTCCATTTGCTTGTTAAATACAGCAACCCCGCCGAGCCATACCATCAATACGAGCGCGATATTACCCAGCACATCAAAGGTACGGTTGAACAATACGTTTGATTTGAGCTGCTGTACATTGGCTTCCCAATAATCGCTGTTAAATTCGGTAAAGCGACGAGTCTGCTCCTTTTCCTGATGGAAAATCTGGATCAGTCCCATGCCGGATAGATTTTCCGCGGTAAAAGCGACCAGTCGAGATAAGCGGCTACGTGCTTGCTGATATACCTCGCGTAGACGTTTACGAAATAGGATCGCCAGCGTGGCGATAATCGGCAGGGTGAGCATCGAATACCAGGCGAGTGTGGTATCGAGTCGGAACATAAAATAAATAATGAACACGAGCATCATACCGTCACGGATCAGACTCAGTAAGACTTGAGTGAAGAACTGGCTGATCGTCTCTGTATCGCTGGATACATTGGTCACCAGACTACCGCTGCTGGAACGGTCGAAGAAGCTCATCGACATTTTGGAAATATGAGCGAACAGATCCTTACGAATACTCGCTACGATATGCTGTCCGGCATACTGTAGTAGATTGCTCTGTACATACGTGAAGATCAGACTGATCACAGCCAGCCCGAGAAAGACCAGTGCCATGCCGATCAGAAAAGGCAGACCGCTATTACCAACTGCGATATGATCGTCGATCACGATACTGACCAGATATGGCTGAAGCAGATCGGCAGCAATCGCTAGCATCGTTGTGAAAAATAAGCCGACAAAAGCGAGCTTATGCGGACGCGCATATTGCAAGATCGCACGCAAGGCTTCGTAGCGTGAAGCCGATGCTTCTCTGCGAGGCGCATCCTTCTTGCCCGGAGATGGCCTGTGCTGATTCGATGAATCTGCTGGTTCCGCTACCTTCTTCTGCTCTCGCTGTGCATCAGACAGGGAGGTAGGAGAGGTCGTTTGTGATTTAGAGGATGTATCATTTGGCGATGTACGACGGGAATCATTCATAGTACAAACCTTCTTCCTGTAGCTGGTACATGGATGCGTAAACGCCCCTTTGATCCATTAACTGCTGATGTGTGCCTTGCTCTACAATTCGACCGCCATCCAGCACAATGATTCGATCAGCTTGCTTCACAGCACTAATCCGGTGCGAAATAATCAGTGTCGTGCGCTGCTTCCGCTCCTGCACCAGATTCGTAAGGATACCGGTCTCGGTCACGGCATCGACGGCGCTCATGCTATCATCCAGAATGAGGATCGGGCCCGTCTTAGCAAGTCCGCGAGCGAGGCTTGTCCGTTGTCGTTGTCCACCGGATAATGTAACTCCGCGCTCACCGAGACGGGTATCGAACTTATCCGGAAAACGTACGATCGGCTCGTAGATCATCGCTTGACGCGCGTGATTTTCGACCTTTTCAAGTGGAATGCTGCGATCGCTAAAGGCGATATTATCGCGAATCGTCGTACTGAACAGAAAGCCATCCTGCGGTACATAAGCAATCCTTGAGCGCAGGCTGTTGACGGAGATATCTCGTACATCTGTGCCGCCGAGTAGCACCGTTTCAGGTGGTGGATCGTAGATGCGCAGGAGGAGCTTGACGAGCGTTGTTTTACCACTGCCTGTTTTGCCAACAATGCCTAGCGTCTGTCCACTGGCAATATGCAGATTGATGTCCTTGAGCGCTGGACGTTCACTGCCTGGATACGTAAATGACAGATTGCGCAGCTCCAGATCTGGCGAAGCAGCGAGTGGCTGTGCATGCTCGGTATCCTGAATATCCGGCTGTTCGCCGAGCAGTCGATTGACACGATCCAGTGAAGCACCGGAGCGCTGCATCATATTGATCACGTTACCAATTTGCTGCAACGGCCCTGACATGATGCGCAGGTACAGAGTTAACGCGATAAAATTACCGATCGTGATCTCACCCTGTATGGCGAGATATCCCCCGTACAGTAGGGAGATGACCAGCGATAAGGCACCGAGAAACGGTACAATCGCTTGAAACAGAGAAGACATACGCACCAGATGGAGCTGATTATCCTTGATCGCATCCACAGTATCGCCAAATCGCTCCCGTGCAGTCGATTCGATCCCGAACGTCTTCGTCACCCGGATACCGCGCAATTGTTCTTCTGCTGAATCGGTCATCACTGCCAGAGATTCCTGTACATTCATCGAACGATTCCGAATGCGTGGACCAAAATAGACGACGAGAAAAGGAATAGCGATCATCGGTAAAATACACACAACGATCAGATGCAGTGGGATGTGACTCAGCAGCATCATGACCACACAGGACAAAAACAAAAAGATTGCATTCGTCGTCATCGTAACACCGTTGGAGATAGATTCACGTACAGAGGTGACGTCATTCGTCATGGAGCTGAGTAATTTCCCTGTTCCCTGTCTGGAAAAATAATGCTCACTAAGCGTAGAGAATTTGCGAAACAGACTTTGCCGCATCGCGAACTCGAATTTTCGTCCAAGTCGCATGACAGAGAACTGTCCGGCACCAAATAATACGTTGTACGCAATGCCGATCCCCGCCAAAATCAGACTGTACCGCACGATCATATCGTAGCGAATGCCGCCCGCGAGAAGCGCATCGGTGAACTGTCCCAATACGCGTGGCAAGGCAGCCTGTGCGATATTGGAAGCGATGATCAGAGCGACAGCCAGCAGGTAATAGTACCAGTGCTCCCGCACATAGTCCGTTAAAATGCTTCGGTCCTTCGTCATGAACATTCCTTCCTTCTCCAGCGTTTGGCAGTATAAACGCGGGGTGAAATGAAAAAGGGATTTTTGCAAAGCAAAATATCCGTACTGCCCCAGCGTTTGGCAGTATAAACGCGAGCTGAAATGAAAAAGGGATTTTTGCAGGGCAAAATATCCGCACTACTCCAGCGTTTGGCAATATAAACGCGGGGTGAAATGAAAAAGGGATTTTTGCAAAGCAAAATATCCGCACTGCCCAGCGTTTGGCAGTATAAACGCGGGGTGAAATGAAAAAGGGATTTTTGCAAAGCAAAATATCCGTACTGCCCCAGCGTTTGGCAATATAAACGCGGGGTGAATCAATTGCTTTTATACACTATTACTCTTTTAACCAGAAACGGAGGTACTCTCACTGCTATTATAGCGCCGTTATGTCAAAATATACATTTTATTGTGGGACGAAGTGTATTGTATTTTTTGAGGCTGTACTTGTGATTTTATTTTTTGAATGAATTGTTCTGTATGGAAGAGCTGTGTGGAGATAGAAACTGATAGAGCTGGGTCATCATGATAAACTATAGATGGCGATGGTATGAGGAAATGAAGTATATTTGTCGACTTCGCCCATCACAATGATGTATCGAAGCAACGATTGCTAGAGCTGTACTCGAACTGAGCGGGTATCTATGTATAGATTTTTAATTACTGCTATTGAAGCTACAGCGTAATAAGTACATATATTACATCCATAGTATTATCAGCCAACGCTTCTAATTATCTAACGATTCAATGATCGAACTAACCAATTCAACATGGATATAGCGAAGGCGACAAACATAGTAAAAGTACTCAAGCCCCTACTGAACGTTCGCTCCTGCGGAAGTTCGGTAGGGGCTATAATGAATTGTCCTGTATTCATGGCAAAGTCATCTAAGCTTGATCACATTTAAATGAAATATAGCCCGTACATATAAGGAAGTGGAACGGTCGGAAACGATCCAAGCCGAGCAGCAGGTACATCGGATTCAGGATCAAATAACAGAGAGCACAGCTCGACATCATCAGCTAGTGTATATTCACCCTCTGGCGTGTGTACAGTATATCCGCCCGCATCTCGAATACTCATATGGACGGGAGCGTAGTCATTCAGTTCTCCTAATAGACCCGTCTGTGCGACTAGAGCGCCGCCGTTTACGATCATCACAGTGCCGCCATTGCGTATCGTTGTAGATGAAGCCTCTATTTCTTCTAGTCCATTGATCATGCTCTGATCCTGCCACGGAACAGTTATAGTAAGCGTATTCAGGTCATAGTGGCGGATAGCTTCCAGCGCAAGCTGTTGCACGGCATCTGCTCTGCCTGCATACTCAATGATTGAGCCCTCACGTTCTGTAGAAGAAGGTGATGAATGTTGTTCGTTGCTCGTATGGGAATGCGGAATGGATAGAATAGCAACGCCAGCAATGCCATTGGATGTAGCGGCGACCAGCACCTTTTGCTGCTGTTGATTCACATGTGCCATCGCTTCGGCACCGAGCATTTGCTGGATTTCGGCAATACTCATGGTGACATGGGCAGTTGGACGCTGAAGATGCGAATAGACGGCGATGAGATCACGCGGCTCTAACTCGCGCAATTCCCACAGCTTGGACGGCTCGATAGTAGCATGCTGCTGAGTAAGTTCCAAGCGATGCATCCGTCCGAAAAACTGAGCACCATTGCGTGTATACAGTGAGCGATCGCCGGAGATGAATATTACCGATGCGCCTGCTGCAATGGCATGCTGTTGGCAGCGTTCTAATAGCTGTCCAGCCAGCCGTTGTCCGCGATAATCGGGATGAGTGCATACCGCTCCAATAGAGAATGCACTAATCGTCTCTGTACCCGAAGCGATTAGGACAGGCACCAACCCCATGAACGAAATTAATTTGCCTGTATCATCGAATGCTCCGTACGAATGGGTAATGCCCGGACGGAAAAGGGTCGGGAACGCAGTTCCCATATAGCGTTCACCGGTTTCGCAAAAAACATCATTAGCTAGCTCGGCCGCCAGGGGTAGCTCGTCGATATGTATTCTACGGATGGTTACCATTGTTGCTTCCTCCTAGAAGATAGCCATGCGGCATTCGATACGGTGCAATGACATGACTATTCGAATGTTAAAGCGCTATAACTTTGCCTATAAATCTAGCATACATGAAATGAGATGAAATTACGATGTGCAATAGAAATGAAGGGTAGAGATTGCAAGTCTGTGCGGCTAATGAAGATAGGAAGTGTTAAGTAGTGTAGGCTGATGGAATGTGCCATATCAGAGGATTCAAATGAGAAGTGAGGATCATAGTCTTAATATGGATACACAGCCAAAAGCAGACCTTATTGCTCGAATAGGTCTGCTATGATGGCATGATGACAATCTACGAATAATAGATCCATCGTTTACTGTAATAGACGAATGGTAGATACAGAATAAATTATACAGACGACAGCTCTGGTTGCCACGGTCTGATCGTAACGGGTGTGAACTTAAAGCCCGGCATTTTGCAAAAAGGGTCAAGATCTGGTGGAGTCGCTTCGTTTACATTTTGCTTGCCGCCCCAGTGCATCGGTACGAATAGAGTGTCCATTCGAATCTGCTCACTCAGTCGGCAACGCACAATGAGTCGTCCTTGCGCCGATTCGATCTCTGCCCATTGTCCTTCAGCGAGCCGATAGCGCTTGGCAGTTACCGGATGAATCTCGACAAAGTTCTGTAACTGGCGCGCCGCCAGTGTCGGACTTCGACGCGTTTGCACACCGGTCAGATAATGCGAGAGCACACGTCCATTCGTTAATAGGAGTGGACGAGCGCTAGATGGCTGTTCCCGCACATAACGATGCGAAAGCGAGGTGAATGTCGCTTTGCCATCAGCATGCGCAAATCGCTCCTGGAACATTGTTGGTGTGCCTGGATGCTGCTCGTCTGGACATGGCCAGTAGATACCTTCCTCCTGACGCAGACGTGCATAGGTAATACCGAAATAGTCTGCCAGACCGCCGCGACTTGCCACGCGAAGCTCTTCAAAAATCGCCTCCGAGGATTCAAATGCAAAATGATGCCCTGTACCGAGTCGCTTGGCAATCTCATATAAAATCGACCAATCCTGCCGCGCTTCACCCGGTGGCTCGATCACCGCTTCACGTAGCAATACTCTGCCTTCCAGATTGGTGAGTGTGCCTGTATTTTCGAGAAAAGAAGTAACGGGAAGTACAATGTCTGCCATCCGTGCTGTTTCCGACAGGAACAGATCGGCAACCACGAGCAGATCCAGGCCTTCTAGCGCACGCCTAACGAGTGGAATATTCGGATTCGAGACGACGGGATTTGAGCCCATCACGAATAACATACGTAGTTGTCCTTGATCGGCAAGCTCTAGCATCTCGTAAGCCGATACGCCTTTGCCTGGAATGACAGAGGGCTCGACGTCCCAGACCGAGGCGATGTACGCACGATCTGCTTCATTTTCGATGGAGCGATAGCCGGGAAGCTGGTCGGCTTTTTGTCCGTGTTCGCGTCCACCTTGACCGTTTGCCTGTCCCGTGACTGCACCATAGCCACAGCCGGGACGACCGATTTTACCTGTGGCGAGCACTAGATTGAGCAGATAGCGTACGGCTAGATGACCATCTGTTTGCTGTTCGATGCCGCGTGCGGTTAGGATCATGCCGGTTGTAGCCGTGCCATACCATTCGGCAGCTTGCTGGATCTGCTGTGCGGGAATACCACATCGTTGAGCTGTCTGTTCGAGTGTAATATCATCCAGCAATGGTTGTAGATCATCGTAGCCATGGGTATGCTGCTCGATAAAGTCAGCATCTGTCCAGCCGCCAGCGATGACCAGCTTGAGAAGAGTGAGGGCGAGAAGTGCGTCTGTACCTGGCTTGAGCTGGAGATGCAGATCGGCAATTGCCGCTGTAGCTGTCTGCCGCGGATCGAGCACGATGATACGCGATCCATTGGCACGGGCTTCATTAAAATAAGGCAGTAGCGTCGGCTGACATTCCGCAATATTCGTCCCTGCCAAAATAATACACTGCGCCAGCGGAATGTCTTCCAAGCGGAAAGTAAGCCCGCGATCCACACCAAATACTTTCGTCCCTGCCGAAGCCGCTGCCGACATGCAAAAGCGTCCATTGTAGTCGATATAGCGTGTCCCAATACCGATACGGGCGAATTTGCCGAGAAGATAGGCAGTCTCATTGGTCAGCGAACCACCGCCGTATATCCCAATCGCATCCGGCCCAGCCTGTAGCATCGTGTCACGAAAGCGAGCCGCAATCATATCCAGCACTTCGTCCCAGCTTGCTCGTACCAGTTCACCATCACGACGAACCAGTGGATACTGTAAACGGTCGCCGTTCAGCGCATGCTGGTGCGCATTCATGCCTTTGATACACAGGCGTCCTTGAGAAGCGGCATTAGGAAATCCTTCAGCTTGCCACTCTTCGATCTGAAGTGAGGTGGCTAGTGCACCAGCTATCGGTAGGATAGGGGAGGAAGCGGGCTGCGATGGATGAAGAGTGATTTTACATTGTACGCTGCAAAATGGACATTGGGTCTGCATCGGTATCGACTCCTTTCGTGATTGTTGTTCCAGAAGTAGACTTGTATAGACTGCGCAACACCTGCTCGCGTACATGCAGTAGACCGATACGCTCAAGCCATTCGTATATTGCTTCCCCATAATAAGCCGTGCTCACATAGTGATACAGGCAAGCCTCCAGCAAGGTCAATACATCCGACCAGTGCTCCATTTCGGCAATAAGTTGACCTGTCTGTAACGGCTGTACAGAGCCGCCAGCGTATAGTTCCCAGCCATCTGGTGAAGCCAGAATACCGAGATCAGCAAGTCTAACGGTTGCCTCCGCAGTTATACCTGTCGCTTCGGTCACAATCCGAAGAGGATGGGGCAGGATATGTTGCTGCCAATCGGTATACAGCGACGCCAACTGGCTGGAGTTTGGATGAGCTATCATTATTGTAGGTGCTGGTGATGAGATGAGCTGTGAAGGTATGGAAGCCATTCGGATGCTATTGGTAGTAGCCGCTGGCGTATCTCTGCTAATCTGCATTTCTTGTGAACATGTATGTGTAGCATCCGCATAGAGCATTGCTGCTACATCCGCGTAATAGTGCACAGCGCTCAAGCATAATTCACAGCCTGCATCTTCACAACGTGTATCATTTGTGGATGCTACGGGAAGCTCTGCTCGTAACTTCTGTGCGAATTCTAGTGGTAAACGAGAAGGTGCTTTGCCATAATAACTTGAGTTTGAGTTTGAGTTTGAGTTTGAGTTTGAATCTGTGAAACTGTTCCTTTGGTGGATAGACATATGTTGTATATCGTTAAATAGACAAGCTTCAACCGATTCATAGCTAGCGCTAGAGCTGATATCACGGCTAGATTCAGTTGATTTTGACCAAACTGTATCTGCGAAAATCTGCTTCCAGCGTGGCGTATCGGTTAGAGCCAACACATGCTCTCGTAGCTGTATATGGGTATAGGGAAGGCAGTCGCAGACGATAGCTACGGGTTGCTTGATGTCATCCGTCGCTGGTTCGTTCGAATTCATCTGTTCACAAGCAGCATGGCAGCTTACCAGAGCTTCAACCATTGGGCGACAACCACCACAGGAGCCGGAAGCACGAGTGTATTCCTTCACCTCATCGGCGGTCTGCAATTGCTGCTCACTAATCGCATCCAAAATATGCTGCTTACTGACGGCATTACAGGCGCATACGACCGAATGGGCGGGCAGTGCAATCGCTGCGGCTTCAGCCGGGCTATGTGTTTGACTGCCTGCAGTAGCCATCGCTGCTGCTTCATGTTGAAGCCATTCCTCTACCGATGTGCCCTGCTTGATTGTATCAACGAGAGTAGAGCCTTCAGCGGTGTTGCCATATAATACCGCGCCACTGATGCGTCCATGGGTAGCCGTGATTTTCCGATACGTGCGAGCCACGCCATCATATTGCTGTACAAGCGTTTCACTGTGAGGTGATTGGACATCGCCAATCGAGAATACCTGTACCCCGGAGATTTTAAGCTGGGAATAGGGAAGCGAACCCGTATATGGAGATGCAGGCTGCTCGCATAAATGGGCAGCGAGAATCTTCGCCTGCTCATAGAGTGGGGCGACCAGTCCATAGCTAATCCCGCGATGCTCTGCACATTCACCAATTGCATACACATCCCGCACACTGGTACACATCCAGTCATCCACCAGAATCGCCCGATTCGTCGCCAGACCGCTATGCTGGGCAAGTCGCATATTCGGGCGAATCCCGACCGCCATCACGATCAGATCTGCCGCTAATCGCTCTCCATCTTCAAAGCGTAGCCCTTGTGCGCGATGTGTACCTGTCACACGAATCGTATTGCGATTCAGAGCAAAGTGCATGCCTTGTTCTTCCAGTTCACGACGTAATAGTCCCGAAGCCATCTCATCCAATTGTCGGTTCATCAGATAGGATGCGTTATGCACCACATGCGTATCCATACCGAGCTGTACCAGCCCACGTGCGGCTTCAAGTCCAAGTAACCCGCCACCGATTACTGCCGCTTTACGATAGCGCTGTGCATATTCGGTCATACGTTCGCAATCCTCTAATGTACGAAAGGCAATCACGCCTTTTTTATCCGAGCCGGGAATAGGAGGGATATACGGCACCGATCCGGTCGCTACAATCAGGACATCATAATCTACTTCTAACCCGGAAACGGTACGAACTGTCCGGCGCGTCGAATCAATTAGCGTGACCGTTTCGCCCATAAACAGCTTGATCCCATGCTGCTCATACCAGGTCAGCGGATGCAGTACAATATCGTCAAACGAACGATCCCCATGCAGAACCTCCGACAGCAAAATTCGATTATAATTTGGACGCGGCTCTGAACCCAATACGGTGATCTCATATCGTTCTGGCGCCATCCGTATAATTTCCTCTACACAGCGCATGCCTGCCATACCATTGCCTATCACAACTAAACGGGCAGTCATAAAGCTGACCTCCTTTATCCAAGCCGGCTAATCATATGCCGGTTTCTCTGTTTCTTTTGCTAAGTGGTGCAGGCTGTATTGCATCAATCACTTCGGAAAGGAATAAGGGAGCGTCCTTTTCCCCTATTTCCTTTCCAAATTGAAGTGCTAACGTAGACTGCATCACTGGATTCATAAAGAATATTTAAATCCGGTGTAGGTTATAGAAGTAGTTTAATGAATCAAAAAAGCCCCTTTTCTAGCTAGGTATGCACATACTTGTACATAACCTAACATAGAAAAAGGGCATCGTTGCCGCATGTATCGCTACACACATCATTGTGTGTACGAAATCTACATTAACAGTAACGGATGATGAATTTTGTGTCAATATAATTGACTTATTTTTAAGTAAAAGCTAATTTTAAATCGAATAATGTTAACTAAAATAACATAAATACCATCATGACTATGAATTATGATTCAAGTAGCGAAGTTTAACCATTATATTTACAACCCACAACCCACAACCCACAACCCACAACCCACAACCCACAACCCACAACCCACAACCCACAACCCACAACCCACAACTGTGTATTTCCGTAATTCAGTAACTCCACCCCATGCATCTCCACTATTGCCCCATATCCTCATCCACCTCCAATGCAGGCACGCCGACTTGATGATGTACGCATGGAACGGAAGAGAGGGAACGATGCCAAAAGACCGACCTTTAAGCCGGGATACGACTGCTTTTACACATTCGAGTATCCCGGCTTAACCGGAGGTCGTTGGCATGTTCCCTCTCTGGAGTGGATACTACAACAAGCAAGCCAAGTAAATTACATTTTGCGTGAAGTTAATTTCGCCTGCGTAAACAGCAGCAAGTAATCATGTCCACCCGCTTTGGAATCTGTACCCGACATATTGAATCCGCCAAATGGATGCGCACCTACAAGTGCGCCGGTGCATTTACGATTAATGTACAAGTTTCCACAGTGCATCGTTTCCAGTGCCTCGGTGATGCGCGATTCATCAGTGGAGAAGAAGGCACCAGTCAAGCCGAACTCGGTATCATTGTAAATGTCGATCGCTTCACGGTAATCGGCCGCTGGAGATAAGGCGAGTACCGGACCGAAGATCTCTTCCTGCATAATACGTGCATCGCGCTTCACGTCGGCAAATACAGTCGGCTGGATATAGTAGCCATTGCCTTCGCCGCGTTTGCCCCCGGTGAGCAGTCGTCCTTCGGACTTGCCGATCTCGATATAGCTCATGATTTTGTCACAGGATGCCTGGTCAATCACAGGACCAACCGGATAGTTGTCTTCGGGTAAGCCGCTGGATAATTTGCCTGTGAGTTCAGCCACTTTACGTACAACTTCATCGTAGACCGATTGTACGATCACCGCGCGTGAACCTGCGGAACATTTTTGACCCTGGAAGCCAAATGCAGACGCCACAATCGCCTGTGCGGCTGCGTCCAGATCAGCGGTCTCGTCGACAACAATGCCGTCTTTGCCACCCATTTCCGCAACAAGACGCTTGATCCAGATCTGACCTGGTACGGTATCCGCGGTAAGCTTGCTGATGCGTAGACCGACTTCTTTGGAGCCAGTGAAGCTGACGAAGCGTGTTTTCGGATGAGTCGTCAGGTAATCGCCCACCTCAGCACCGCTACCCGGAACATAGTTGATCACGCCAGGAGGCAAGCCAATCTCCTCCATCAGTTCAACAAACATATGAGCAATAACTGGCGTAGTTGAAGCAGGCTTGAGTAGTACCGTATTGCCGGATACGACCGCAGCTGTCGTCATACCAACACAGATTGCCAGTGGAAAATTCCACGGCGGGATGACGATACCCACACCGAGTGGAATGTAAGATAGTCGGTTTTGCTCACCTGCGACTGGAGTTAAAGGCTGTGTTTCATTAATATGATGAAGGCGCAGCATCTCACGCGCATAGAATTCCATAAAATCAATTGCTTCCGCAGTATCGGCATCTGCTTCGGCATAATTTTTACCCGATTCCATAATCATCATCGCAGAAAAGTCATGCTTGCGCTGGCGCATCAGTGCCGCTGCTTTGAACAAGTAATCTGCACGCTCGGGAGCTGGAACCTTTTTCCACTGTTCAAATGTAGTCAGTGCGGTCTGCATCGCTTGCTCGGCAAGCTGCTGATTCGCTTTGCTCACTAGACCGATCGTCTGATCCGTTTGACCGGGATTGATCGAGGTGATCACATCGTCAGTGTGGATACGCTCTGTACCAATATGCAGCGGGATTTTGCGTCCAAGACGTTGCTTGATCGTGTCTAATGAAGCTTTCATCGCATCACGATGGGCAGGCTGGCTAAAATCTGTGAATGGCTCGTTAGCAAAAGGTTTAATATCGGTCATTTTATTCATAATCCGTTCTCCTCTCATAATAGAACAAGCATTGGGTATTCTACTGACAGAGACTGTTCAATCTTATCGGTGCGTGAACAAAGCGTGTACGAAAAGTGGAAAAAAGGCGATATTGCTGTGCTGACAAGCTTTAAAGCGGTTGTAACGTATCTCTCGCTCATGTAAAATAAATACAAAATAACACGAAGTGAGAGGTTGTCATGTTCAATAATGAACAGATTCAAATAGATAAGAAATGGACGCCACTACAGCCGCAACATGATCGTGATGACTTACTCCGATTGTTAGAAACGAAAGTAGCTGTCTGGGTAGAGCATGAACAAGACTTGTATGTGTTCACCGAAGCTGATCTACGCTTCTGGCGTCACTGGCAGGGCGAGTTATCGGACGGACTGAACTGTTTTGAGCCATCGTCTGTGCTGAAGCCAACTGTCTGGTGCGACGACGAGCATAGCTGCATCGTGCTGGAGCATGTGCCATCTCGTTTACATCGTCCTGTGATCATTGTGTCCGCAGAGGGCATACCACAAGGCTGGCTCAGTGCAGAAGGATTAGCAGTTCAGTTACTCCGACAAAAACAGCGCGCCGAATCGTATCTAGATGCACTGCTGGATACCGTGACCGATGCCGTAACAGCTGTGGATGGAGACGGAACAGTCATTTGCTGGAATGATATGGCGGCACAAATGTACGGTATCCCACATGAACGCATTATTGGACGTACGATCGGTGAGCATTTTGAGCCGGAATCACTCATGTTGCTTCATGTCCTTGATAAAGGTCGCAAAGTCCGCAATATGTACCATCAATCCTCAGCAGGTACACATGTGCTTATTAACGCTTCGCCGATCATAGATGGAGCTGGTACAATTGTCGGCGGACTTGCATCAGAGCAAGATATTACGCATCTGGTTAAGCTCAATCAGGAGCTATCCACGGCACAGGCGAGTATTCACGAAACATTGCCGCGTAGCAGTGATCCGTTTACAATGATGGACGGGCAGAGCCATAGCATTAGCAAAGTCGTGCGTATTGGTAAAAAGGTCGCTGAGCTGAGCACGCCCGTATTGCTATATGGCGAGACGGGCTCGGGTAAGGAACAGCTTGCTCGTGCAATTCATCTGGCAGGTGCATATGCGGAAGCTCCATTTTTAAGTGTGAACTGTGGTGCGATTCCGTCCGGACTCCTGGATAGCGAGCTGTTTGGCTTTATCGGTGGTACGTATTCAGGTCAGGATATTCAGGAAGCGGGCAAGCTAGAGCAGGCAGGAGAAGGAACGCTGTTCCTGAACGAGATTGATCGGTTAACGCCTGATATGCAAAATAAATTATGCCGTGCGCTCAAAAATCGCACGTTTCGCCGTTATGGTGGACAGGAAGAACTGCCACTTCATGCCCGGCTCATCGCTGCCAGTCGTTACAATCTGGAAGAGCTGGTGGCGAGTGGACAATTCAGCTCGGAGCTGTATTATGCACTCGGCGTAGTTACGATTGTGGTGCCTCCACTGCGTGAACGCCGGGAGGATATCGCGATTCTGGTGCACATGTATTTGCGCGAATTTGCGATGCAGTATCATAAGCCACTACCGAAGCCGACGCCGGATGTGATTCTGGCGTTTGCTCGTCACGATTGGCCAGGGAATGTCGCTGAACTGCGAGCAGTCATCGAGCGCTGCGTGATCTTGAGCGATGGCGATGAATTGAATCCAGAGATGCTACCCGATAGCTTTCAAAAGCTACTTCATTATCCAAGCTCCGCGTCGATTCATGTACCGATCCAGCGAGTGAGTCCAGACGAACAGGCGACCCAGCACCAAGGGCTGAAGGCTCGGATTTCGGATGAAGAGGAGAAGCAGCGTATTGAAGATGCGATCCGCAAAGCATCTGGGAATAAAAGCATCGCCGCCCGCATGCTCGGCATCTCACGTGGCACGCTCTACAACAAGATGAGCAAGCACGGGATGGATTGACGTGTAAGCACAAGATTGTGCACGATACCTAGCTGTGTACAAGCGCAAAGTTGCAGGGTGAGTAGAATGACTGATTCTATATTGTGCTTAGTCGTGCTCACGATTGAAGCATAGTCCCAGCGTTGCTCCCCTGTAAGGAATAGACTGTAATGTTCCGAGTGCTACCATCCAAACCATATTCCATATGCACCATGAATTCTATTTATCATGACTTATAGTCGATCTGATCTCATCCAACTAACCTGTTGCGTGGGTCGGGTCGGCTTTTTGCTTATACGTCTTATAGGGAATCGAGATCATGGGTGAGGCGACTTAACGGAATAGATTCTTCATCACAAACCAGACGTTGGCAGGACGCTCGGCAAGCCGGCGCATATTGTAGCCGAACCAATCGCGTCCGTAAGGGACATACACGCGGACTTTATAGCCTTCCTTGACCAGTCGTTTTTGCAGGTCTTCGCAGATGCCATATAACATCTGAAACTCAAATTGCTCCAGCGTAATGCCGCGCTCGGCGACTTCTTTTTTCACAAATTGCACAATCTGCTCATCATGGGTAGCGATCGCGGTGTAATTGCCATGCGTCAGATGCTGAAGAATGATCTTGCGGTAATTGGCATCCACATCTTCCTTCGCTGGAAAGGCGACAGTAGCTGGTTCCTTATATGCCCCTTTGACCAGCCGTAGGTTAGCGCGAAGTTCGTTCACATCATCCACATCTTGAGAGGTACGGAACAGATACGCTTGTAGTACAATCCCTACATTGTCATACGACTTGCGCAGCTCCCGATACATATCCAGCGCAGGTTGACAGTGCGAATAATCCTCCATGTCGATCCGAACAAAGTTACCGTATTGCTGCGCACGACCGACAATCTGTCTCATATTGTCCAGGCATAGCTCCTGGTCAATATCCAGTCCGAGTGACGTTAGCTTGAGCGACAGATTTGATTTGACATCGCTTTCATGAATGGCATCCAGTGTTGCCAAACACATGTCCAGCGACTCCTGCGCTTCCTCCTGCGTCGAAATGAATTCCCCCAGATGATCCAGCGTTGCCAGTCGTCCATCTTGATTCAGTTGCCGTACCGCTTGAATCGCTTCATTGATCGTGACACCCGCTACAAATCGCTTTGCTCCAAACCGAAGCCCATACTTCTTCGCCATTCGATTCGCAGCCGGATTCTTCGCCAGCGACTGAAACACATTCCGAAGCACCGCTTCCATAATATCCCTCTTTTCATAAAAAGCTGGTTGAATTCAACTTTATTCTAGCCAAATGATTATGAAATGTACATATAAATGTTCAAAATAATACGAATTAATTTAAAAAAATTACTTTTAATCTTAAATTTGTTCAATAATGAACAAGGCGATGAAGGGTTATGGGGATTTCTATGGAAATGTGGAATGGGAGGTACAACACTCCGAAAAGGAATAAGGGGGCGGGCTCCCGTATCGCACAGGAATCTACGGAGTAGGAGTGAGTTGTAGATTCCCGCGCTCAAAAGGAGCCCTTTCCCCTTATTTCCTTTTCTCCGTTCTGTGCGTCTTGCGTGTATATAAGCTTAGGGCATATCTATAGATCTAACTTAGAAGAAATGGGCTATCTTGGCTTTTTAAGACTTTGGACTTCAAGAGAGTAAAGAATTGCATGTATGTAATAAAGTCTACATGAAGTGCGAACCCTAAGCTCACATAAAATCCCTAGGAGGTTCGCACCCCTTGCTACGCAAGGGATTGGAGGGTTTTTGTTGTTTTTTGCCCCCATTTCCAGTAGGCTAAAAGTGAGGTTCGCGATTTTCGGGGCTTTTTCCCTTGCTACGTAAGGGTTAGAAAGGTATACAGTCACTCCCCGTGCGGGAGTGTGGATTGAAATGGGCAAAGGCTTTCCGAATTGATCATAGCCTCGGGTCACTCCCTGTGCGGGAGTGTGGATTGAAATAGGCGTTGTCTTAAGAGTGCTTGGTAAGTTGACAGTCACTCCCCGTGCGGGAGTGTGGATTGAAATAGTCACTCGGCAAAGGATAAGCTGGAGGATCTACGTCACTCCCCGTGCGGGAGTGTGGATTGAAATTATCGAAGATATGAACTATAGCGTAACAACGAAAATCGTCACTCCCCGTGCGGGAGTGTGGATTGAAATAATGATGTCAGCATCAAACACACTATTTCCTTTTAGTCACTCCCCGTGCGGGAGTGTGGATTGAAATCCAGCGGTCTTTGATGTCGCGGTGGATCTGCTGAAGTCACTCCCCGTGCGGGAGTGACTTTTTCGTATAACCCCAATAATTAAGCCCACCCTAATCGCATAGGTATAAAATACAACTCTACAATATGTTTAGATTGTTCGGGTTCATACGATTGCTGCGATCCATACAGAACGGAGGCAAGGAGATAAGGGGAAAGGACGACTTTGGAGGGGCGGGAATCTACATTCGTTCCCTCATCCGTAGATTCCCGCGGCTCCACCTGAGGACGTCCCCTTATTCCTTGACAGAGTGGTGTCTGCTCAAACGCTATATGTATATCAAATAGTTTTATGTTATTTATTATAACTTTATATGTGATTTAATGACGTGAAAAAACTTTATAATCACCTCAAATAAGTAAATTAAAACTCCAAATCTAACACTTAAAAATTTATTTTCATAATTTTAAGTAAATTAAGTTGACACAAAATCATCTTCTCCCTATAATTTGAATCAAATTCACTGTTCGGTGATTCATAAGCTCACACCAGCAATCACAATGATGTGGTTGTTGAAGGCAAAGATGCCGCAATCTCGCTCTGGACTCCAGGGTGAATTGCGGCTTTTTTTGTGGCTGATCGTCAGCATCGCTTATGAATCATCGCAAACATAAAAAGGGAGTGGAATGGATGGAGGCAAAAAGTTTTTGGAAGAGCGGGCATAAGCCTACGTTGTTCGGGTCGTTTTTGTATTTTGATATCAGCTTTATGATCTGGGGAATGATCGGGCCGCTGAGCGTGGTGATTGCGCAAGATTATCCGATGGACCCGGTGCAGAAGGCGCAATTGGTCGCTTTACCGGTATTGGGCGGCTCTATTTTGAGATTGGTACTGGGCTTCCTGTCTGACTATATCGGGCCGAAACGGACAGCGCAGATCGGAATGCTGCTCACGCTCGTGCCCCTGCTGCTCGGCTGGCAGTGGGTGCAGTCGCTGGATCAACTGTATGTGGTCGCGATGCTGCTTGGGATTGCTGGCGCTTCGTTTGCCGCTGCATTGCCGCTTGCGAGTCAGTGGTATCCGAAGGAGCATCAAGGTCTGGCGATGGGGATCGCAGGGGCAGGGAATAGCGGTACCGTGCTGGCAACGCTGTTCGCGAACCGAATTGCTCAGCATTTTGGGAGCTGGGAGATCGTATTCGGTCTGGCGATGATTCCGATGATTATCGTATTTATCTATTTCAGTATTTTTGCGAAAAATAGCCCGAATCGTCCAGCGCCAAAGACGATGAGTCAATATGCGTCAGTACTGAAGCAGCGGGATGCGTGGGTGTTCTGTGCATTTTATTGTGTGACGTTTGGCGGTTTTGTGGGCTTGGCGAATTACTTGACCATTTTCTTCAATGCTCAGTATGGTCTGTCTGCGGTACAAGCAGCGGATATTGCGACGATCTGTGTCATCGCGGGTAGCTTCTTCCGTCCGGTAGGTGGCTATCTGGCAGATAAAATCGGGGGTACACGCATGCTGATGTATCTGTATGGCGGTGCAGGTGCGATGCTGATCTGTGTTTCCTTTTTACCGCCGCTGGCGCTTGTCGTTTCTCTGTTGTTTGTCGGGATGATGTGTCTTGGTGCTGGTAATGGATCAGTGTTCCAGCTGGTGCCACAGCGATTCTCCAATGAGATCGGTCTCGTAACAGGGATTGTCGGTGCGGCGGGTGGGCTCGGTGGCTATGCGCTTCCGCTGATTCTGGGCAATCTGTACAAATCGACAGGCTCGTATACACCAGGCTTTATCGTGCTTGGGATTGTGGCTTTCTGTGCGCTTGGTCTGCTTGCCATCATGCAGGGCAAATGGCGTGGAAGCTGGCTGAAGCAAACGGCAGCGATCCGCGAGTCGGCATAACTGTAGCCCATATACACAATAAAAGCAGATGCGTCTCACTTGAAAAAAGTGGATCATCTGCTTTTTATTTCGAATTCAAGTACATCAAATTTCATGATGATGTGTAAGATCATTTATATTCGGCTATATTCTGCACATCGTAGCCGTTACAGCATCCATAATAGGATTGTATGCAAGTATGCAAGTATGCAAGTATGCAAGTATGCAAGTATGCAAGTATGCAATTACGCAGGCGCAGCATCCAGAACGGGTTTGCATGAAAAGTATAGCCATTACAGTATTCTAGCGCAAGATGGTCTAAGGCGTGATATCTCGTACACATACAAGATTGCCTAAATCCTCTGGCACTACCCACTAATATTTACGATTAGCTAATTCCCGATCAGCCAGCTCCTGTGTGAAAATATCCTCCGGTGTAATCATCCGCTTCGGCAGGGTGCGACCAGACATGATTTCTTTGGCAGCCTGCATGACTAGCGGGCCGAGTAGCGGATTGCATTCCACCACGGCATTGATATGTCCTTGTACCATCTGTTCGAATGCACGCCTTGTGCCATCTACCGAAATGATAATGATATCGCTACCCGGCTTCAACCCAACCTCCTGAATGGCTTCGATCGCTCCAATCGCCATATCATCATTATGGGCAAATAACACCTGCGGCCATTGACTCCGAGGCTCCTGCAAAAACTCCCGCATTGCTTCTTTCCCGCCACTTTGTGTGAAGTTTCCCGGCTTCGACTGCGTAATCTGGAATCGGGGGTTAGATTCAATCATCTTGCGGAATCCCAATCCGCGATTGATGGATGGGGTAGAGCTCACCGTTCCTTGCAGCTCCGCAATCCGAATTGTGCCAGTATGATGGCGCATCCGATCAATCATATATTTAGACGCTTTGACCCCTTCTTCATAAAAGTTAGAGCCGATAAATGTTACATACAGCGAGCTATCCGATACATTGAGCGACCGGTCTATAATGATGACCGGAATATCGGCAGCTTTCGCTTCTTGCAAAATCTCTTCCCAGCCCGTCTGTACAACCGGTGCAATCGCGATAATATCGACACCCCGGCGGATAAAAGAACGAATCGCCTCAAATTGCTTATGCTGATCCTGATCCGCATTGGTCATAATTAGCGTAATATTCGCTTCTTTTGCCGCTTCCTTAATCGAGGCTGTATTCGCCTCTCGCCATGTGCTTTCGGATCCAAGCTGGGAGAAGCCGAGCACGATCGGCTTGGTGACTTTGGGATTCACAGGCGTCTCATAATCGGTAACGACCGATACTTCATCCGTTGCTGTCGCGGGTGGCTTCGACTCCCTATTTTCGCCATAACAGCCGGATACGAGTAGCACCAGAAATAGACACCATGTGATTGTCATCCACTTGATCCCTCTTACTCGCATAGGGAGCCTCCTTTATGATAACGGTTTCATTTAAGCGTAAATAAAACATTGGGAAACCCGTTAGCTCGTTTCCCAATGCCAGTTATAGAGCAGTATACATCACGATCTAGGATTGCTTCTGTGCCGAACGCTTGGCGCTTAACACCCGTTGTAGCAAAATAAAGATAAACAGTAACAAGCCAATTGCAATCTTCGTCCACCAAGAGCTCAGTGTACCTTCGAAGCTAATAATCGTCTGGATAATGCCTTGAATCATCACGCCGAAGAATGTACCCAGAAGATAGCCTACGCCACCTGTTAATAGTGTGCCACCGATAACGACAGCCGCAATCGTATCCAGTTCGAATCCGACCGCATGAAGTCCGTACCCGGACAGCATGTAGAACGTGAACACCACACCTGCAAGCGCAGAACAGAATCCACTCAGAGTATAAACCATAATTTTCGTCCGCGCTACAGGAAGTCCCATCAACAGCGATGACTGCTCATTGCCGCCGAGTGCATATACATTGCGACCGAAGCGCGTATAATGAGCGACATAGATCGCGATCACAACGACCACCAGAGCAATGACCGCACTGATCGAAAGCGAGTTGCCGCCAGGTAATGGAATTTTGGTCTGTGCCATCGCCGTATAAAATGGATGGTCTATCGTAATCGTATCAATGCTAATCACATAACACAGCCCTCTAGCCATGAACATCCCGGCTAATGTGACGATAAAAGGCTGAATTTTAAAATAGTGAATAATCGCGCCCATCACACTGCCAAAGCATGCACCCATCAGCAGGACGAGCGGAATAACGATGATTGGCGACCAGCCATGCTGCTGTACGAGACTGGCAGAGATCATCGTAGATAATGCAATGATCGAACCGACGGACAGATCAATGCCACCAGACAAAATAACGAAAGACATACCGACTGCGGTAATCAGCAGAAAGGCATTGTCGATCAGCAGATTCATCAGCACCTGAAACGAGAAGAACCCGGTATATCGAAAAGAACCAACAGCGAACATCAGCACAAACAGCATGATCGTAACAACGATCGGAATATATTTACGATTAAGATACACCACGAGTCGCCTCCTTTTTCACTGGATTCTGTCTTTTCTGCCGACGATAGCGAATGGACGAGCGGAACGTCTCGGACTGAATCAGACAGACGGCCAGTACAACAAAGGCTTTAACAACGAGCGTGATCTCTGGTGGAACGCCGATCATATAGATCGTTGTAGTCAGCGTCTGAATAATCAATGCGCCCACGACGGTGCCCGCCAGATAGAATCGTCCGCCATTGAGCGAAGTTCCGCCGATGACAACTGCTAGAATTGCATCAAGCTCATACCACAGTCCGGCATTGTTGCCATCCGCGCTGGACACATTGGAGCTGAGTAGTAACCCCGCAATCCCTGCACACACGCCGCAAAAAATATACACCGAAAAAATGACCACGGTTGCTCGAATCCCTGCCATACGGCTAGCCGTTGGATTACTGCCGACTGATTCGATAAACAGACCTAATGACGTTTTGCGAGTTAATACCAGCGCGATGATCAATGCGATCGCGACGACAAAAATAGAAAAGGGCAGGGTAGCGAGCGAACCGGAGCCGATATATGAATAGCTCGTACTGCTAACCGTAATAATCTGCCCATCTGTGACGAGCTGTGCAATGCCCCGTCCCGCAACCATCAGAATGAGCGTAGCAATGATCGGTTGGATCCCCGCAACCGACACAAGCAGACCATTCCATGCACCAAGAATTACGGACAGTCCGACAGCTAGCAGGATCGAGAAACCGACCAGGCTCAGTGCATTTTGATCCGTTCCTTTACTGATCGTCAGGCAGGCGACCGCTCCAGATATCGCAACGATCGAACCGACCGATAGATCAATACCTTTGGTCGCAACGACGAGTGTCATACCAATCGCTACGAGCATCAGTGGCGCGCCAAAGTTAAGAATATCAATCAGACTGCCATACAGATGTCCATCATGCATCGTGATTGAGAAGAAATCGGGCGAGTAGAGTAAGTTAAATAGCAGCAGTGCAGCCAGCACACACAGCGGCCAGAATAGATAATGCTTGTACAGTTTGCTCATATGCTGCTCAACCTCCTGCGATAGCCTGCATGATTTGCTGCTGGCTCATATTCGTATCTGTAAGCTCTGTCACCTTCTGACGATCACGTAAGATGGCGACTCGATCGCTTACCCGTAGCACCTCTTCCAGCTCGGAAGAAATGAACAGAAACGACATACCTTGACGCGATAAGGAGAGCACAAGCTTCTGAATTTCCGCTTTTGCTCCGATATCAATGCCACGAGTCGGCTCATCCAAAATAAATAGCTCAGGAGAGGTGAGCAGCCAGCGTGCGAGCAGCACCTTTTGCTGATTCCCGCCGCTTAAATTTTTGATCAGGTGCTCTGGGTTAGGCGGATTAATATTCAGCATGCGAATATATTCGTCGGCATATTTCTCCTGCTGCTTGCGAGAGATGGTGCGGAACATGCCTTGTTTGGCCTGCAATGCCAAAATGATATTTTCCCGCACGCTCAGATCACCGATAATGCCTTCGGTCTTACGGTTCTCCGAGCAGAAGGCGATGCGGTGGCTGATCGCTTCGCGCGGCGTCTGCACACCCGATCCACCATCCGCGAACTTCAATTTACCGGAGTCCGCTTTGTCCGCTCCGAAGAATAGACGAGCTGTTTCGGTACGCCCGGAACCAAGCAATCCGGCGAGTCCCACGACTTCACCTCTATGAATCGACAGATCGAACGGCTCAATTGCGCCTTTGCGTCCAAGTCCTTCTGCTCTGACCAGCTCTTCGTTCGCCGAGGTTTCATGATCTTCCACGAGCTGTGGTAATTGTTCCAGCAGATTCAATTCCTTGCCGATCATTTTCAGCACCAGATCAATCTTAGGCAGGTCTTTGGCGATATACTCGCCGATAAATTCACCATTGCGCAGAATCGTCACTCGATCCGAGATTTCATACATTTGATCTAGGAAATGCGTAACAAATAAGATCGCCAGCCCTTCGGATTTTAGCTTCTGAATCACGCGAAATAGCTGCTGCACTTCATTTTTGTCGAGACTGGAGGTAGGCTCATCCAGAATGAGCACCTTGGCGGATATATTCAGCGCTCTGGCGATAGCGACCAGCTGCTGGATCGCCACCGAATACATAAACAGCGGCTCGGTCACATCAATATGCAAATTCAAGCGTTCACCGAGGATGTCCGCGGCACGCTTGTTCATTTCCTTCCATTGAATGCGTCCGAATCGCCTTGGTTCTCTACCGATAAAGATATTTTCGGCGACCGTTAGATTGGGACACAGATTCACCTCTTGATAGACGGTGCTGATGCCAGCAGCCTGCGATTCGAGCGGGCTCTGCATCACAACTTCGACATCATCCATCTCTACGACGCCTTCATCAATCGAGTAGACACCGGTAAGTACTTTGATCAATGTGGATTTGCCAGCGCCGTTTTCACCCATCAGTGCATGCACTTCACCGGGGAACAGACGTAGACTGACGTTCGTTAATGCTTTGACACCTGGAAACCGTTTATGAATCTGCTTCATCTGTAGCAGGGGTTTCTGTGTGTTCATATCTGTCTTCACTCCTCTAATTGAAGTCAACAATAAAACACTCCGGCAGCAACCCAGGCGACCGGAGTGGCAAAATGAACATCAATGACGGGATTAATAAGCGCGAGTCGGTAACGCTTCTTTGGCTTGTTCGGAGGTGAATGTGGTTTCTTCGGTCACAATGCGAGGCTCTACGGACTTGCCGTCAACGACGTCTTTGACGATGCTCATCAGCTGTGGTCCGAGCATTGGATTACATTCTACGATAAAATTAATTTTGCCTTCGCTGGCAGCTTGCATGCCATCTTTGACTGCATCGACAGAGATGATTTTAATGTCCACGCCTGGTTTTAGTCCTGCCGCTTCGATCGCTTGAATCGCTCCCAGTGCCATATCGTCGTTATGTGCGTACAGCACGTCGATGTCTTTATTCGCTTTCAGGAACGCTTGCATAACTTCTTTCCCTTTGGCACGCGTGAAATCGCCGGTTTGCGAAGCGATTACTTTCAGATGAGGATTGTCGGCAATCACTTCGGCAAAGCCTGCCATCCGGTCATTCGCTGGAGCTGAACCCGTTGTTCCTTGCAGCTCGACAATGTTCACATCATCTGTCGTATCTTTATATTGTTCAGTCAGCCATTTCCCTGCTTTGCGACCTTCCTCTACAAAGTCAGAGCCAAGGAACGTAACGTACAGCGATGTATCCTTGGAATCGACTGCGCGGTCGGTCAGCACGACTGGAATTTTGGCGTCTTTGGCTTCTTTAAGTACGGTATCCCAGCCGGATTCAACGACCGGTGAGAAGGCGATCACATCTACTTTTTGCTGGATAAAGGAACGAATCGCTTTGATTTGATTTTCTTGTTTTTGCTGCGCATCGGAGAACTTCAAGTTATAGCCTGCCTCTTTGGCAGACTCCTGAATCGACTTGGTGTTCGCACTGCGCCAGCCGCTCTCCGCGCCGACCTGCGAGAAGCCGAGTGTGATCGTCGTGCCTGCTGGCTTCGCTCCACCTTCACCTGCCGCACCTGTCTGGTTGTTTCCATTGTTGGCACATGCCCCCAGCACCGTCATACATAGCGTCAGTGCCAGTACCGTTCCCATTTTCCCGAATCTTCTCATGTTCATTATTCCTCCCCTTTTTGGTCAATCAGCTTGTGGTGATGGGATAATTATAAAGCGCTTTCAAAACGATAAGATATTGACGCATTTGGCTATTTATTTTAATTTTTTTGGTTTTTACCATTTTGTAGAAGAGATGGTGTGTATTTATTAGTAAAAGGTGTATACTTTTTGTTAAAAGGTGTAATTTTTTGATAGCGCTTTCTTTTTGCTTGACAAGTGGACTTCCGGTTGTGCATCTTACAGATGGAAACATATTTTATAGGATAAGGTGCGATGATTCATGAGGTTGATCCATTTGATCTCTGCCAGCCTGAGGGTGAAGCTGCTCGTCTTGTTCACCGTGTTAACGACGGTTCCATTAATTACGGTAGGGATCATCTCGTATCAGAAGTCATACGAATCCATTTCGGAATATAGCAAAGCCGCCAGCATGCTACAAGCGGATGAATTAAGCAGAAATATTAATAATCTATTTGATGATACCGAGCGACTACTTGAGCTGAGTAATAACCCACAAGTGATCCATTTCCTGTTCTCTCAATCGGAAACGTATGCGGAAGCCAAAGAGATTTTACAGACATTTGCGCTCTACCGGGATACGTACAAATACGAAGATGTGATGAATATTAGCTTTATCAATCTATATGGAAAAGGGATTAGCGAACGGAAAGGGGTATTCCAGTCCAATACGAACCCGCTACGTAATCCGCATTTTCAGCTACTCACCGAGCACCCGGATACGATTCTTCGCATTCCGCCCTCCATGGCATCCGATTATGACCATGTGGATGGCTTCACTTATCCCGATCAAGAAGTTATTTCCATTATTGCGACTGTACAGCAGCGGATTACGCATGAAGTGATCGGATTCATCATCATTGACCTGAATGCTTCATTTATCAAGCAGTTTGATGATCATATTCGGATTGGACAGACCGGATTTTTCAGTGTGATTGATCAGTCTGGCAATCCGATCTACAAGCTATCCGATGATAAACAGAAGCTAGAGGAGCTGGCACTGGCAAGTCTACCCGCGGCAGAGCAGAGTGATCGTGGTAGCTTTGTCCTGTATCCTGAGGGCAAACCATGGTTCGTCGTCTTCAGCTCTTCGCTAACGACAGGCTGGAAGATTGTCGGTCTGGCGCCGCTACAGGAAATTGTGTCGGAAGCGGATCGGATTCGGCAGCTTATTATTTTCAGCGTGCTGCTGAGCATTTTATTTGTAATCATTATTTATTTCTTCCTCACCTACCGACTGACACAGCCGATTCAGCTACTTAAGCATAAGATGAGGCTAACGGCAGAAGGCTATCTGGAAGCGAAGGTTCAGCCCGTTGGCAATGATGAAATCTCAGATCTGGGGCAAAGCTTCAATATTATGGTCGAGAAAATCAAAGAGCTGCTAAACCAGAGTATTCTCAAGCAACAACTGCTGCAAAAAGCAGAGCTACGCACCTTGCAAGCGCAGATCAATCCCCATTTTCTCTACAACACGCTTGATTCCATTGTGTGGATGGCAGAAGCGGGCAAAGACGAGAGTGTGATTCAGCTCGTCAAAGCGTTATCCCAATTTTTCCGGCTGAGCTTGAATAAAGGCAGGGACTGGGTGACGATTCGTACCGAGCTTGCGCACGCTCAAAGTTATCTGATCATTCAGCAAATGCGATATCGCGATATTCTAGAGTACAGGTTAGAAGTGGAAGAGAGGCTGCAAGAATATCCGATTCTGAATATGACGCTGCAACCCTTGATCGAGAATGCAATCTACCACGGAATCAAGAATAAACGGGGCAAAGGGATCGTGACGATCAGTGGCTATGAAGAAAATGATGCTGTCGTCGTGCTCACGGTCACGGACAATGGGGCAGGCATTACACAGGAACGACTCGCATTCCTGCGCAATGAGCTAGAGCATGCTGTACGCGCCGAAGAGAATGATTCCTACGAAGGTGGGTTCGGACTGCTGAATGTGCATCAGCGCCTGCGTCTGTATTTTGGAGAAGAATATGGGGTGCAATTGGATAGTCAAGTAGGCGAGTGGACTGAAATCTCTATTCGCATTCCTAAGCAGGGGAGGTCTCATACATGAAGAAAATCATGCTGGTAGACGATGAAATTCTGATTCGTGAATCCATACGTGAACGGATTGACTGGGAGAGGGAAGGCTTCCATTACTGCGGTGATGCTTCCGATGGTGAGCTGGCATTGCCGTTAATTGAAGAACATATGCCCGATATCCTGATTACTGATATCAAAATGCCCTTTATGGACGGGCTGGAGCTATGTTCGGTTGTGCGCCAGCGCTTCCCGCAAATTAAAGTGATTATTCTTAGCGGACACGATGACTTCCATTATGCACAGACCGCCCTTCGTCTCGGTGCCTCCGATTATTGTCTGAAGCCATTTAGCGCGGCTGATCTACTACAGCTACTACGTGCGGTCAGCGACCGCATTGACGAGGAAGAGAGCGAGAAGAAACGAGAGACATATACCGCGGAGAAGCTATTTGCCGATCTGTGTGGTGGGCTGGTGAACACCGCGGCTGCGATCCAAGTCGCTGACCAGTTGAAGCTACCACTAATGACGTCGCACTATGCTGTAGCGATCCTTACATTATCCTCTACTCACCCAGCACAGAACGAGCTTGATCCAACTACATGTCTGGAGGCTGGACGCTGGATGGATGAGCAGCTGAGATCGCATCTAGATTATTTTATGTATAAACGTAGTCGTACGGAAACGGTCTTGATTATAAAATGCAAGCCATCCGACGATATAGCTACCTTATTACAGTCGCTAGTGAGCGAGCTACAGCCCAGCTTAAATACGACATTCCACTGTGAATTGACTCTATCGTCAGGTCATATTCAGGAACGGCTGCAAGGAATCCACATCTCTTATCTGGAGGCGGAGAAAGAAAATATAGAGCGGCGGATGTTCCAGCAAAATAAAGACGCGCTGATGCACGCTTCTTCCGATGGATCGCGTGAAAATGTATTGCTGGACAGAAATGGACTGCTGGATTTTATGAAGCTCGGTTCCTCCAAGGAAGCGCCGCAATTTATTCGTGATTTTACCGCTGGATTAGATGGAGTAAACTGGGATTCGCTGTATGCCTATTACCTGATTCATGATCTGACACTGGAAATGATCGCTGCTGCCAAGCAACATTTTCAAACGAGTCTGAGTGCGGGAGATTTGCTACCCGAGCTGCAACAGCAGATCAAGCATATCCAGAGTATCAACGATTGCCAGCATTATTTGCTGAACCTCCTTCAACAGTTATGGCAATGGCGGCAAGCCGGAGCTGATAAATATAGCGAGCTGATCCATGCCGCCAAGCTGTACATTCGCCAGAACTATAAGGATGATCAGCTATCTCTGTTCGATATCTCCAAGCAAATTGCGGTAAGTTCCAGCCACCTGAGCAAAATTTTCAGCCAGGAAACCGGGCAAACGATGACGGATTATTTAACGCTCATTCGCATGAACAAAGCAAAAGAACTGCTGAGGCTGACCCGTTATAAAACGTTCGAAATCGCATTTCAAGTTGGCTATAAAGACCCGCATTACTTCTCCAATTTATTCAAAAAGGTGACGGGGCTAACTCCGACAGAATACCGAAAGCATAGTTTTGAGGAAACAGAGGAACAAGCAAGCGAAGGGAAAGCAAGGCGATGAGTCGTATCTTGTCCTTTCCTCAGCTCTGTCTGTTGCTTGCGATTACATTTCTACTGGGTGGGTGTGAAGGAAATGTTGCTAGCAATCCCGTCCTTAGTCCTGCCAAACCAATGAAGGAAAAAGCTCCTTCTTCCGATACAGCCAGCACTCCGCTTGTATTCGGCATTATCTACCCCACAGTGAATCCAACGTATGAGACAATTACCGAAAATCTGAAAACGGCTAGCGTTGATCATGCGGTCAAACTGATCGTGCAGGCACCAGATGAAGCCAATCTTGAACAGCAAATTCGCATTATGGAGATGATGATCAAGCAGGAAGTAGACGGCATTGCTATTGACCCTGTGGATTCTACAGCACTGGTTGGCGTAATCGACAAAGCGGTTGCTAAAGGCATTCCTGTCGTCTGTTTTGAATCGGACGCACCGAACAGCAAGCGGGTTGCTTATATCGGTGCCGATAATGTCCAAACAGGCGTAACGATTGGGCGATCGGTTAGCAAGCTATTAGATGGTAAAGGGATGGTCATCGTGCAGTCAGGCATGCCTCATATGTTAGGGCTGAGCCAGCGGCTAGAGGGCTTGAAGCAATATTTGAATACCTACACTGCGATTGATATGTTGGAGATTAGCAATAATGATGGTACGGAGGAAGATGCTATTCGGCAGCTGGAGCAGATGATTGAGGCTCATCCTCATTTTAGCGCATTAATCAATCTAGACCCGGTTTCCAGTTCTAGCTCGATTCTTGTATGGAAGGCGAAAGGGTTAAAGCAATACAATATAGCGCTTGGTTTGACGCCAGCGGTGCAGGAATCGCTGACCAACGGACAGATCACGCGGATCATTTCCCAGAATGAACAACACTGGGGCGAGTCGATTATCAATACACTACTTGCGATTACAGATGGTCAGACCGTGCCTCAATTTGTAAATACCGGGATTATGGAGATTGATGAATAGGGAGACTGCGTTTCAGGTGAAAGATTAGTAGGAGTCAATTCAAAAGCGGATGTGGAATTTAAAAAGATGCCTTCTCGATCTAAACTGAGAAGGCATCTTGCTTCTTAAACGTATGATTTAACAATTAGCTTATACATTTAAAGGTAGCTTAATAATTCACTTGGAATGTTCCTGTGTCTTCACTAGGGAGATTAGAAGTAACTGCTATTTTATGAGGACCTGTCAAGTTCTCATCAGATTTTAGTAATGTCTTCGGACTACTACCGCTATACACCATAGTGGATACCTGGCGTCCTACGCTATCATAAATTTTGATATTGAATGTAGCATACTTTTTAGGTGTGATTGTAATTTCAAACTCACCATGCAAGAATAGTGATTCTGAGCTAGTACCTACCTTGTAAATTGGAGAAGCAGTAAAAGCAGCAGCACTTTGGTTGACATTAGCTGAGTTTGAGGCGTTTGAGATGTTGGAGAGATCACTAGCAAATCCAACTGGTGCAAGTGTAAGAGAAGCGGCGAGTGACAGAGCTGGAAGTAAGAATAGTTTCTGTTTTTTCATCATCATTCTCCTTTATGATTAATTGACAACCAATGTCAGTATATCATAACTAAACTTAATTTCCAAATATAACCTTAATTGATTTAAATATGGTATATAAAAAGCAGATGTGTTCTATAGGTTTCTACCTACAGAACGCATCTGCTTTTTATCGTATTCGTAACATTGTACTCAAGAAGCATATCCTTTTGCAGACAAAGGAATGACTCCACTCAGTCCTACCGATGTGTTGTTATCCGTAGCTCTATTATACTCAATCGACTGAGCCTGCTCCTGCTGGCGTTGACTGAACTCTTCCACCAGTGTACTCAGTTCCTCGCTCATCCTATTCAGACGTTCCGCTTGTTGATATACAGCAGAGCTATGCTCTAATTGCTGATGCAAAATCTGATCCACCGCCTCATGGCTATCCAGCGATTGCTCGATCATCTGCGTGACATAATGAGTCGCTTCATTCACATGCAATGCATGCTCATTCAGCTCCAGCATCCGATCCGTAATCCGTTCTGTCTGCTCACCGTTGAGCTCGGTTGCGGTTACAATTTCCTGAAAGGCTTGCTGGATATGCTGGATCTCGGTCAGGGTACGCTCCACTCGCTGTGTACCATGCTCGGATGATGCGAGCGCACCGCTGGTTGCTCCATTGAACTCTTCCATGATGGAAGACATGCGTGCAAGTGCCCCAGTTGTCTCGACCGATAGCTTTTTCACCTGCTGCGCAACAACGGCGAAGCTCTGTCCATGTTGTCCAGCACGAGCCGCTTCAATCGAGGCGTTCAAGGCCAGCAGATTCGTCTCCGCAGCGAGGTGAGCGATCATATCAATAAAGCCACTGATCTGGCTTGCTTTGTTATCGACTTCATGGATGCTGCGTGCCATCTGGCTTACATCCTGCTGTAAGGCAGACATATGTCCTGTGATTGCGCCAAGTGATTCATTTCCGAGCTGCGCACGGCGAATCGTCGTATCGGAAGCTTCGCGAAGCTGTTCCAGTGAGCTTGCCACCTCATGAATAGCGGATGTGATCGAATGAAGTCGCTGCTCGCTTTGTTGCTGGGAAGGCAATAACTCGTCGGTTGCATTGGTACGGATAGATAGCATCGAGCCGGCAATATTTTCAGACAAATGAACCAATGCGCTTGAGCTTGTGTGTAGAGCAGAGGCGGATTCATCCATGTATTGTCCATTTTGCGTCAGATTAGCTAGAGCTGTGCGATTCCATGTATCTGCTTGTTCTTTTTGCTTTTGTAATGTGCGGGTATGGCTCTGCTTGGCTACGATAAGCAGACTGACCGCAGCACTGGTCAATAGTAAAAATACGGCATGAATGAGCAGGAGCGAGAACGAATACGCATGTTGCCCACAGAGTAATTCGGGAAATAGGAAAAACCCTGCTAAATGATGAATCGCAAAGATCGCTGTCGTGAGTAGTACAAGCGCAAGTGAATCATAAAAGGCAACAAAAGCAACCACCATAAAGACGGAAAAATGATATTCCACCAGTCCATCACCCACAGCGATTAGCGCAATACTACCAAATGTGAGGATCAACGTATTAATAACAGGTAGGACTGCTGAATCGCGATTACGCGAAAATAGTAGAAGAGAGACAGCAAGCAAAAGTAAAGGGAATGCCAGTAGCATATATTGCAAACCATTCATCGTACTCGTTGCCATATGGTTCATGGGCGTCGTCATATCCATGTTCATCGTCATTGGAACGGGAATAATCGTGGTGAAATGATGCAATCCAAAGACAAGAAAGGATAGAGCAACAGTAACCAGGCAAAGCGAATTCATCACTTTATTTTTCTCATACATACGTGGGGTGGACTCCTTTAGTGGTAGGTTCGTGTAGCAATTGAGGTGAAAATCATATAATGCGGGATAGTGCTATCGGATAGAGAGGAGTATAATAGTAGGGCTTGATCCTCCGACTGACCTGAAGAAGTACATATTCAGATCTCACATTAGCTTATAAACTTAAACACTGATGATGAAACTTTAATTTTGAACATTTTTTTAGTGAATCATTAGATTGTGTGAAATCTAGAAATGAGCGGAGTGAATAGACAGATACCAAAGGAGAATCGTGATGAACTCATTTACACAAATGCTTGAAAAATATGCTCGACTCGTTGTGAAAATCGGGGTGAATATTCAGCCTGGACAGGTGCTGATCGTGAGTGCACCGCTAGAAACGGCTGAGCTGACACGCCGTATCGTGGCAGAAGCGTATGATGCCGGTGCTCGTTATGTGATGGTCGATTGGGACGATGAAGCGATCACGCGTATTCGTTATGAACATGCAGGTGATGATACATTCGATTATTATCCACAATGGCATGCTGAAATGATGGAAAAGTTCGCTGCGGAAGGCGGCGCAATTCTGCGCATCAAGGTGCCGAATCCAGAACTGTTCAACGGAATCGAATCGTGGAAAGTATCCAAGTCGGTCAAAGCGGCTGCGATTGCGAATGAAAAATATAGTGACTATACGCGCAATAGCCGTATTAGCTGGGCGCTTGTCAAAGCTCCAACGGTCGCATGGGCTAACAAAGTGTATGCGGATCTGCCCGAGGACCAGCGCGTGGACGCGATGTGGGATGCGATCTTCATGATGAACCGCGTAACCCCGGACAATGATCCAGTCGCTGCATGGAAGGATCATGTGGCACAGCTGGAAAAGGTAGAAGAGCGTCTGAACAGCAAACGCTACAAAAGCTTGCATTACCATGCACCGGGAACCGATCTGCATGTGGATCTACCGGAAGGACATCTGTGGAAAAGCGCAGGCGGTCCGAATGCAAATGGTACGTATTTTATCGCTAACATGCCAACCGAGGAAGTTTACTCCATGCCACATCGTAATGGCGTAAACGGGACGGTAACAAGCACGATGCCGCTTAATCTGAACGGTCGTCTGGTTGAAGGCATTACACTGACCTTTAGCGAAGGCAAGGTGACAGCCTATGACGCGGTATCCGGTCTGGAACATCTGACCTCGCTGCTGGAAACGGATGAAGGGGCGATGCATCTGGGCGAAATTGCACTCGTGCCGCACGATTCCCCGATCTCGAACCTGAACCGCATTTTCTATAACACGGGTATTGATGAGAATGCATCCTGCCACTTTGCGCTAGGTAGTGCATACCCGACCAATCTAGAAGGCGGCACCGAGATGAGCAATGAGGAATTGCTGGCACATGGTGCTAACGTGAGTCTGACTCATGTAGATTTTATGGTCGGTTCAGCAGAGCTAGATATTGATGGGGAATTGCCAGACGGTACGATTGAGCCTGTCTTCCGTAAGGGGAACTGGGCGTACTGAGCATCCTGCAATAGAACAGTTTTGAAGGACAAGACTTTAAATAATAGAGAACCAAACAATACAATACGAAAAATGAAGAAGCTGCGATCCATAGAGACGCAGCTTTTTTTTGTGAAAATATATGAAAGAGTTTACGGAAAATATTTCGCTTAAATCATAGGCTGTGGTGAGATCGGGAAAGGTATACGCACATTAAAACCCTTTATATTCCATATTATTGAATATACATCCATATCAACCGCTTGTTATCAATCATTTTCATATTTTCTTGAGAATTTTGAAAATTATTTTTATGGAGGGTTTAAAATTTTTAATCGTTTTTAGACAGGTATCCGTGGCACGGAAACGAACTACTACACTGTGACGGAGCCCCGGGCGCTTATACATACTCCCGGCTGATCCGACTGTACATTTTGGCGCACAGCGCCGCGAAAGGGAAAAGGTGACTTCATTTATGAGCTACAAAGACGCAGCACTTCCCCGGCAGGAACGCGTTCAGCACCTGCTGGCACAGATGACGACGGAAGAGAAGATCGGGCAGTTAGTACAGCCCTTTGGCTGGAAGATGTTTACGAAAAATGAAGATGGCAGCATCACATTGACCGAGGCGTTTAAGCAAGATATACGTGAAGGACGAATTGGCGCACTTTATGCAACACTGCGTGCCGATCCATGGACAGAGGTCACACTGGAAACGGGACTCTCACCGCGCGAAGGTGCAGAGGCGCTGAATACAATACAGCAGTACGTGATAGAGCATTCACGACTCGGTATTCCGATTATGTTTGGCGAGGAATGTTCACATGGGCATATGGCGATTGGAGCGACCGTCTATCCGGTGCCATTACTTGCGGCAAGTACATGGAATCCAGAGCTATATCAGCGTATGTGCGAAGCGGTGGCACTGGAAACGCGCAGTCAGGGCGGCGTAGCGACCTATTCGCCGGTACTGGATGTTGTGCGTGATCCGCGCTGGGGACGAACCGAAGAAACATACGGAGAAGACCCTTATCTGGCAGCAGAGCTGGCCGTTGCGGCAGTTCGCGGCTTGCAGGGAGAATCGCTCGCGGCACCGGATCGGGTGATCGCAACGCTCAAACATTTTGCCGGATATGGAGCATCTGAAGGTGGACGCAATGGCGCTCCGGTACATATGGGCTTGCGTGAGCTGCATGAAGTCGATCTGCTTCCCTTTCGCAAAGCAGTCGAAGCGGGGGCGGCTTCGGTCATGACCGCGTATAACGAGATCGACGGTGTACCTTGTACGTCGAATGATTATTTACTGGAAGATGTGCTGCGCCAGCAGTGGGGCTTTGATGGATTTGTCATTACCGATGCGAGCGCGATGAATATGCTGATGCAGGATCATGGACATAATGTGGTAGAGACAGGCGAGCAGGCAACAGCGATTTCGCTTGAGGCAGGGATTGATCTGGAGATGTCCGGTTATATGTTCAGCCGCTATCTGCCGTCGGCAATTGAGCAAGGCTTAGTGAGCATGGAGCAGTTAGATCAAGCCGCAGGTCGAGTGCTAGATATGAAATTTCAACTGGGCTTGTTCGATCAACCGTATGTGAATCCCAAGGTTGCCGAGCAGGTCATCCATGCGAAGAAGCATATTGAGCTTGCACGTGAAGTAGCGCGAGAAGGTATCATTTTGCTAAAAAATAACGAAAATACATTACCGCTCCTACCCAATACATCCGGGCGAATTGCAGTGATCGGACCGAATGCGAACAAGCCATACAATCAGCTTGGCGACTATACCTCACCACAACCTGCAGGCAAAATCGTCACGCCGCTGGATGGAATTCGTGCACGCCTAGCTGCGGAAAGGCAGGAGGATCGCGTATTATATGCCCCAGGCTGCCGGATCAAAGACGGCTCACTCGAAGGCATTCCCTATGCGGTTGAAGTCGCAGCACAGGCAGACACGATCGTACTCGTAGTAGGTGGCTCCAGTGCGCGAGATTTCGGTGAAGGGACAATTGATCTGCGTACCGGACAATCGCTCGTACACGAATCCGAAGAAAGCGACATGGAGAGCGGTGAAGGCATTGACCGCGTGGATCTGACACTGGCGGGCGCCCAGCTCGAGTTGTTCCGCCATTTGTACACACTGAACAAAACAATAATCGTCGTCTACATCAACGGTCGCCCGGTAGCGGCACCATGTATCGACGAACATGCCGACGCGATCATCGAAGCCTGGTATCCAGGACAAGAAGGCGGACATGCACTGGCGGAAATTTTATTCGGAGACATCAACCCCTCCGGTCGCCTCACCCTGTCTATCCCAAAACACGTTGGTCAATTGCCCGTGTATTATAACGCCCGTGCCACACGTGGCAAACGATATCTCGAGATGGATCTCACACCAGCCTACCCATTCGGTTACGGACTGAGCTATACCAGCTTCAGCTATGGCGAGCCATACATCACCACATCAAGCGTACAGCTGAATACTCTGGCTACACCCGGAACACCTGATTACGATCAACCCATAACCGAAGTCAGTATCGAAGTCACCAATACAGGCACCCGCGCCGGACACGAAGTCGCCCAGCTCTACATTACCGACATCGTAGCCTCCACCACGCGCCCAGCCAAACAACTCAAAGGCTTCCATAAAATTTACCTACAACCCGGCGAAACCAAAACCATAACATTCAAAATCACCGCCGAACACCTGGAAATGGTCAACCAAAAACTAGCCCGAATCATCGAACCCGGCCAATTCCGCCTAACCCTCGGCCCCCATTCCGCCGAAGGCAAAACGATACTGTTCGAAGTAACCAAATAACCCAGTAACCCATTACAAGCCACCAGCCAACCCATGCAAAATGTTTGCTCACAATCACAACCCGCACAGAACGAAGGCAAGGAGATAAGGGAAAGGACGACTACTAGTGTTTGGCATTATAAACACGCTTTTGAGCACAGGAATCTACACTTCACTCTCACTCCGTAGATTCCTGTGCGAGACCGGAGGACGTCCCCTTATTCCTTGTCGTAGTGGTTGATGCTATCCTAGCCCACAATGCCCACCACTAAAGGTAAAAACATATCGCACATACTCCCTCATATCTCACATATTGCCCATCCCCTCACCCTATAGCATAATGCCGTTAAGCACAATTGAACACGATTACACCTGATCATTCAGGTAAAACAGGAGGCTCGTTTCGCTATGCATCGAATTGAACGATTTCTCAAGCATCTGGCTGAAGTGCAGTGGCTGGAGCAACTGGAACTGAACGAATGGACGATCGAAGAAGTACGCTATGTAACCGCAGGACATTATGAATGTTTATCGCCGCGAACCGCTAGTAACGGAACGCTCAAGAATACACATGGTATGACGTATATGCTGGACACCACATCGACCATTCCAGCCGATTGGAATGAACATGCGGTCGCGATCCTGTTTCAAGCAGGCGGCGGAGAAGGACTGATGAAGCTGAATGGTGAGCATTATCATGGCTTGGACAAAAATCACACTTTCGTTCCACTTCGTGCCGATCATATCGGGCAACCGCTACATATCGAGATTGAGCTGTACGATCCGATTCCAGAGCCGCATGATCCATTAAACGGACAGCCTGAATTTGTCGCACCGCTTACCGGATTTACCGCAAGTATCGTTCGAATCAATAGCGGACTGCGTAGTCTGATGAACAGTATCCGTCTGCTGGTGGATGCGGCGAAGCATTTACCAGAGGGAGAGCTTCGGCGTCATGAGATACGTCACGCACTGGAAGAATGCATGGCAGCGGCGTATGATCTACCACAGGAATCATGGCATATGGAAGAACCATGGACACAGCTGCAAGATCTGCTGCGTGAACGTGTGGGCAAGTATGCTCCGACCTTAGAAACGGATGGACGCATGATCATGGTCGGACAATCGCATATTGATCTGGCATGGCTATGGCCGGTACGCGAAACGGTGCGCAAGACGAGCCGTACCTTTTCAACGATGTGTACGTTACTAGAACAATACCCTGAATTTGTGTATACCCAGAGTCAGCCCCAGCTATTTGCATATGTGAAGGATCATTATCCAGAGCTGTATGCCAAAATCAAACGCTATGTAGCCGAAGGACGCTGGGAACTGGTAGGCGGTATGTGGATCGAGCCGGATCTGAATATTCCTAGCGGCGAATCGCTGGCACGTCAGTTGCTGTATGGACAGCGGTTTTACCGGGAAGAGTTCCAGCAGACATCGTCGATTGAATGGCTGCCGGATACGTTCGGTTATGCGGCGTCTTTGCCCCAGTTATTGCGCCAAGCAGGGATCGACTATTTTATGACCACCAAGCTGAACTGGAATGATACGAACGTGTTTCCGTATGATCTATTTCAATGGGTCGGCATTGATGGCACGCCAGTCTTGTCTTATTTGAATCATGGGGTAAATGAATCGACCACAGTCAAGGATATCGACGAACACTGGCAATCTTTTCGGCAAAAGGATGTGCATCCGGAGCAAATGCTGTTGTATGGGCATGGCGATGGTGGCGGCGGTGTGACCGAGCCGATGGTCGAGTATGTGGAGCATGCCGAATGGATGATTGGACAGCCCAAAGCCGAATTTGGAACGGCTAAGGAGTTTTTTGATAACGCGCGCCAGCAGGAGGATGAATTCCCAGTGTGGCGGGGCGATCTGTATTTGGAGCTGCATCGTGGCACTTATACAACGCAGGCGTGGAATAAACGGTATAACCGCAAAGCAGAGATTTTGTATCGCGAAGCTGAGGTGTGGGAGCGGCTCGCACATTTGCAGCTTGGCGTAAGCAGTCTGGCTATTGCAGAGGAAGTGGAAGCCTCTACAAAGGGCAGTATTTCGCAGCAGGGACAGAAGGCGGATGGTGTTAACGCGTTATCTTCTCCGAGTGCTAATGCTACAGCTACAGCAGAATCGTCATCCTACACTGTGTCTGGCATCGCAGCCTCGCGCGACACCGAAGGAGCAGCCTATTCCGTTAGTCCACTCCTACTGAATCGCTCTGCACATGCGGATGAGCAGCCGATCACAGCTGAATTATTTCAGCAGGGCTGGCTTGGCATTATGCTGAATCAATTTCATGATATTGTGCCAGGCTCGGCTATTCACGAGGTGTATCGCACATCGGATGTGGAGTATGAAGAGATTTTGCGAATTGGACAGGCGGCGCTGAATCAGGCGCTGACGAATTGGATTCGCTTCATTGAGCAATCCGAGTTAAGTGGCAAGCAAGATGCCAATGAACAGACAGGAACGCCATATGTCGTTTTCAATAGCTTGGGCTGGGAGCGCGGCGATTGGATTGAAATTCAGGGTAGTGATGAACTACACGGACTATCTGCCTTTGACCAGCATGGAAAGGAGCTGGCTTGCGACATTGTTGTACTCGAGCTGGCAGAGCCGCAAGCGCAGCCGATTGAGGCATCGCCCGCGCGATTCAATGTGCCGCGCAATACATTACCTGGATTCGTTCCATTGTCCCATCAAGCAGACGCGGATTCTGCACACACTCATCAACAAGAAGCTCATGAGTCCTCTGCAATAGAGTCAGCCGAAGAAGCGAAGTTTACATTGCGTGTGTATGTACCAGCTATTCCGGCATTTGGCTATACTGTGATCTGGCTGCGCGAAGCGGAGCAGACCCAAGTGAGCGCACCTGCTTTGCATGAGTACGAGCATGAAGATGAGGTGCGTAGTCCGGTGGATGTGGTGCTTGGTGCACAGGTTCCTGCGCTATGGGATACGCCGTATTATACGATTCAGTTCAATGAACAGGGTGAGATCACTTCGCTGTATGACAAGCAGTATGAACGTGAAGTGATCAAGCCAGGACATGCCGGCAATACATTTGGCTATTATCACGATCGCCCAACGCTGTGGGATGCATGGGATATTGATCCGCAGTTTGCCACGCAGTCGGCAGGACGAACAAATCTACTCTTTTCTCAGGTGATTATGCGTGGTCGTACGGGAGATGTGCTACGGTTTCGCTGGGAAGTAGGCAAGTCGACGATTACGCAGGATATCTATCTGTATACCAAGAGCCGCCGGATTGACTTCCGTACAACCGTGGACTGGCAAGAAAGTCACAAGCTACTCAAGGTCAGCTTCCCAGTCGATCTGATTGCAGAACAGGCGACGTATGAGATTCCATTTGGCGCACTTGAACGCACGATGAACAACAATACATCCTGGGATCGGGCACAATTTGAAGTGTGTGGACATCGCTGGGCAGATGTGTCGGAGGGAGACTATGGTGTCAGTCTGATGAATGATTGCAAATATGGCTATGATATCAAGGATGGTCATATGAGATTATCGCTGCTACGTGCACCGAAGTGGCCTGATCATGCTGCTGATATTGGAGAACATGAATTTACGTATTCACTTTTACCACATGGTGGCAACTGGCGTGAAGCGCATACCGTCCGTGCCGCAGCCGAGCTGAATCAACAGGTACCTGTACGTAGGCTTGCTACGATTGGAGCGGAGGCACATTCCTCTTCTACAGTGGGAGCAGATCAATCATCCCCAGGACAGATAGGGGATGTAGAACATGCAGATCCTATACAGAGTGCAACACATCTGGAACATACGGAATATGTAGAATCTGTAGAACAGACACAACTCGAACAGAAACAACAGTCCGTCGGCGTTTCCTTATTACATTACGATAGCCATCATGTGGTACTCGATACGATCAAGCCTGCCGAGGATGGCGATGGTACGATTTTCCGCTTGTACGAATCTTCCGGTAGTCGAAGCAAGGCGATGCTTACGATTCCAGCAACGAGTGGTCACAGCTCAAATGGACAATGGATCGTGACCAATCTGCTTGAAGACGAACAGGAAATTCTACCGACAGAACATAATCGTGTCGAACTCACATTTAAACCCTATGAGATCAAGACGCTGAAGTGGAAAGGGAGTGAATGATCATGACTCAGAAGATGGCGAATATTGCAATGACGTTGTTTGAATTACCGCCTGCAGTGAAGAAGGTATTGGAAGAGGCAGATCGCCGCTTACAACATCGTCCCAGGCTTGCTGAGCAGTTCCGTAACTGTTTTCCAAGTACACTAGAGACAACGACCAAGCTGCTGGATGATGGCACGACCTTTGTCATTACTGGCGATATTCCAGCACTGTGGCTACGTGATTCGGTAGAGCAGCTGATGCACTATGTTCCGCTTTGCGGAGAGGACGAAGAACTGCAGCGGATCATTAGCGGATTGATTCGGCGCCATATGATGTATTTGTCGATTGATCCGTATGCGAATGCGTTTAACGAAACGGCGAATGACTGGCACTGGGACCCAGCAGATGAGACAGAGATGGGACCGTGGGTATGGGAGCGGAAGTTTGAGCTGGATTCGCTCTGTTTTACGGTGAGACTGGCTTATCATTACTGGAAGTCGAGCGGGAACGCAGACATTTTCGATAGTGGCTTTAAGCAGGGCTTGCGCACAATCTATGAGCTATGGCGGACAGAGCAGCGTCATATGGAGGAATCACCGTATCGCTTTACCCGTCGTAATTGTCCGGCGATAGATACGATTCGTAATCGCGGCATGGGTATGCCTGTCGGTTATACCGGTATGATCTGGTCAGGCTTTCGTCCAAGTGATGATGCATGCGAGCTACATTACAATATTCCGGCCAATATGTTTGTCGTGGTTTGTCTGCGTCAGATGCAGGAGATGGCTCGATTTGTATACCGGGATGCTGTATTTGCCGATGAGCTGGCAGAGCTGGAAGAGGAAGTACAACATGGCATCGAGCTATACGGGATGTATCGTCACCCAGAGCATGGATTGATCTATGCGTATGAAACCGATGGCTACGGCAACTATTGTCTGATGGATGATGCGGGTACACCGAGTCTGTTGTCGATGCCTTATCTCGGCTATTGCGCGGCAGATGATCCGACTTACTTACGTACACGCCGGTTTATTTTAAGTACAGAGAATCCATTTTATTTTGAAGGTACAGCAGCAAAAGGCATGGGCAGCCCACATACACCGCCACAATATGTGTGGCATATGGGCTTGTCGATGCAGGGCTTAACTGCGTCTACTGATGAGGAAATGCTGGCGATGATCGACATGCTAGAAGCGACCGACGCGGATACAGGGTATATGCACGAAGGCTTTCATGCGGATGATCCAAATATATTTACCCGTCCGTGGTTCGCATGGTCGAATAGTCTATTTTCCAATCTGGTCTACCAGGCAATGCAAAAAGGCTTGCTGGACAATTAATGGATATCCCAACCTGAGCGATAGTGTAGCGTGAACCATAGCGCTCAGGTTGGCACTTATGTGCATGAATGAGATCGTGAATCGAATTGAGTAGATGATCCAAATCCAAGCTAGAGGTAACCGATCTCGCTCACACCACTTCACATCTAAAAATGTTCCACCTAATCGCAAAATATTCCCGAAGGAAAATGAACATGCGATCTGTAATCCATGTATAACAGCCAATTTGAATCCGATCAGGGAGGTCATACAATGAGTGATTCGCAGGTGACAGATAAGCAGCAACAGGAGATCGACAAGCTACTTGAAGTGCAGGATGGGGTTCATAATTATAGCAGCGAAGAATCCTGGGTAAAGCCAGATGATGAATACCTGCTGGAACGTCTGGAATGGTTTAAGGATCAGAAGCTGGGGCTGATGATGCACTGGGGGCCTTATTCTCAGCTGGGTGTGGTCGAATCATGGGCGCTTAGCGACGATGATGGCGATTGGTCACGCGATGGGATTGATTGGCAGCCGGATGCCGAGCAGCTCAAGCGTGAATACTTTGGATTGAATCGAACCTTTAACCCGATTCGCTTTCAACCCGAAGTATGGGCGGAGCTGGCAAAAGAAGGCGGTTTCCGTTATCTGAACTTTACAACCAAGCACCATGATGGCTTTTGCATGTGGGATACGCATACGACCGATTATCGTATCACTGGCAAAGAAACACCGTTTCATCAACATCGGTATGCCGATATCGTTGGAAATCTATTCGAGGCTTTTCGGCAACAAGGCTTAGCCATCTCTGCCTACTTTTCTAAGGCAGATTGGCATACACCGTATTACTGGACCGAGGGTATGGAGCGCGGACAACATAGCTGGCGCGGACCGAGCTATGATCCACATCAATATCCGTGGTTGTGGGAGCAGTTTGTGAAGTTCACTCATAACCAGATCGAAGAACTACTCACCAGGTATGGTCGCGTCGATGTACTGTGGCTAGATGCAGGCTGGGTGCGTCCGGGCAAAGGTGGACAGGATATTCGACTCGGCGAAATCGTCGATCGGATGCGAAAACACCAACCATGGCTACTCGCTGCCGACCGCACCGTAGGTGGCGCCTATGAGAACATCGTCACCCCAGAGCAGACCGTACCGGAACATGCGATGTCGATCCCATGGGAAAGCTGCGTCACTATGGGCACGTCATTCTCCTTCCGTTATGAGGACGAATACAAATCCGTACGCGAGCTCGTCCACTTGCTAATGGAGATCGTAGCCAAAGGCGGTAACCTGGCACTTAACGTCGGTCCCCAACCCGATGGCCGCTTACCCGCAGGAGCCATCGCACGTATCAAAGGACTCGGAGCCTGGTTAGATACCTACGGCGAAGCCGTATATGGAACCCGTAGCTGCGAACCCGTCTACACAAACAATTGGGCATTCACGAAGCGCGCTAGCGAACACCAAGTCTACGCCAGCTACCTGTATGCTGACGAGCATACACCCGTACCACCTATACACCACATTCCATACACAGGCGAAGTCCAGTCCGTCGACCTGCTAGGCAAAGAAGTCACCAGCAGCCTGACCTTCCGCCGCACTGAACAAGGAATCGTAGTAGAACTTCCAGTCACTACCATCACCCAAGGCGAAACCCCAATCGCCCACGTATTCCGCCTGCATACCAGCTAAGTCATAGTATGACTAGCTGAACGGGTACAAGAGAAGTATAAATAATGAGTCATAACGATCTACAGAGAACACAAGTGAAATAACAAAGGTGTAGTGTATAAAAGGGCATGCAAAAGATTCGTTCTTCAAGTAGCGAAAAGCAGGTCTACACGACAGAACACAGAACGCCCCACTACCCTACCCATTCTCAAATCAGCCTACCTACAGGCTGATTTTTTCTTTACCGTTACCTCTAAATATCGAATATCACTACTACCTATAATGCTCTAATACCATCTATCAATCTGCTGATATAAAATCTTCCTACCCTACAGCATGTTTTATAAATGCGACTATGCAAAACGTGGAAAACTCAACTTACATTGCTACAATTCACCGAATGTAATTTACTGAATACCAATAACTATATATGTCATTCACCGAACGCGAATGACTGCAATGAAGTGAGAATAACTGCATGAGAACGCCCGTATTTAGGCGAATAGCTTTTAGCTATTGTATGCAAACGCACGGAACGGAGGGAAGGAAATAAGGGGAAAGGACGACTACTAGTGTTTGGCATTATAAACACGCTTTTGAGCACGGGAATCTACATTTCACTCCCACTCCGTAGATTCCTGTGCGAGACCGGAGGACGTCCCCTTATTCCTTCCCGCAGTGGTGTCTTCCATATACACCACATGCACACCCATATCGCACATCTCACCAATTTCCTGCATTCCATGATGTCCGAAAACATAATCAAGGATGTCAGAACTATTGTCATCATTCGCCCAAAAGCAGTAGAATATGAACAATTCATTTTCCACCATTCACTCCAGTTCGACAAATAACCCTATACCCGATAGAAGGTGATCTTCATGAGAGTATTGCTAGTAGACGACGATGTGATCGTCATGAAAGGACTGCGCCAGATGATTCCATGGCAGCAGCTACATGCACATATTGTAGGCGAAGCTCGTAATGGAGAGGAGGCGCTAGAGATTGCACGTGCCCACCATCCTGATCTGATAATTACCGATATCAAAATGCCGATCATGGATGGATTGGAGCTATGCCGGCGCATTCATATGGAAATGGCAGATACCGCTATGGTATTGCTCAGTGCGCATGAGGATTTTGACTATGCTCGCCAGGCGATGCAGTATGGCGTCCAGCGCTATATCGTCAAGCCGATCTCACGCAGGGACATCGACGAGTTGATTGAATATATTCGTGATCTGTCACAGCGTAAGCATAAACAGCACGATCATTATACTTCCTTGTTTGGACGTGAGCTGGAGCAACATTGTATGGAGGCGCTACAGGCAGGGGATCTCCTATTTTTCAAACAGTTATTTGATCACCAGCTTGCTGTTGAATTGCCTCCAGCAGAGATCAAAGCACTCTGTGTGCGAGTGCTGAATTTGCTGTTTGATTTTTGCCAGCGGATGGATGGAGAACGTCAGACTACGGTTGGCGAGTGGGATGGTCAGCTTCATTGTCTGCTGGACTTGAAAACGTCAGCCGAAGTGATCGCGTTTACCTGTGAAAAATGCGCAGACGTTGTGCAGCATGTGAGCGAGAAGCGGGACGCCCGTCAACATGTACTCGTCGATTATGTAAAGGAATATGTACAGCAGCATCTGGGCGATGCCGATCTCTCACTTGCCAGCATTGCCGATCAACTGAATCGTGCGCCTGCTTATGTGAGTGCGGTGTTCAGTCAGAGTGCTGGTATGAAGCTAGGGAGCTATATTACAAGTACACGAATGGAAAAAGCACGGCGCTTACTGCTAGATCCAGCTATGCCTATCTATGCTATATCTGAACAGCTGGGCTTTCAGGATGCCCATTATTTTGCGCGTGTCTTCAAAAAAAGCGAAGGCATGACCCCGTCCGAATATCGCAACTTGTATCTGAATGGAGCACCGATTCGTGGGGAGCTTATATGAAGCTGCGTCTTTGCATCGTTAGCTGGCTCGCTCGCACCGGGATTCGCGGCAAAATTGCACTCTTGTTCATCGGTGTGATTACACTGTCGGCATTACTATCGAGCGGCATCCTGTACATGGTGTTCACCAGTATTATGCGAGAACAGCTACTAGAGGATCAACAAAATATTATGCTTCAGAGCCGGAACAATATTCAAAATGTAGAGACGAGTATCGACCAGGCGACCTACTACTTTTCCACAGACAAGACGATTGCGGATATTTTAAATGAATCATCTAGCGATGAGATCGAGCGTTATCGCAATCTGAACATTATGAATCAGCAGTTTATCAAATATTTGGATGTGCCGCTGAGCAGTGTGGTCAATTCATACTCAGCGCTTTTCTTTGTGAGCGGACGTTCGCCGGTAGCGAACACATTACCCATCACAGGTCTACAGTTATTAGGAAGCTTACCTGATATGGGCGGAGGAAATCGCTTTTTCAGCCCGGAGATCGCGAAGAATGAGGAGTGGTATAAACGCACGGTGGAGCTTCAAGGCACGTTGAATATTTTCTATACGCCAGGCGATCAGGAGCATGTGTATGTAGCCAAGCAGGTTCGTAATCCGCTTATTCTAAACAGCAATAACGAGATGGGCATCGTCGTGATCGCGATCGACAAAAATGAATTTGGACGTCAGATTGAAAATTCACAGCTGACGGCGGGCACACGTATGCTGCTCGTCGATCAAGCGAATCGTGTACTGTACAGCAATGATCGTTCATGGCTCGGTGTGCAGATTACCGAACGGGGTCAGCTTGCACCGCTACTCGAATATACCGATGTGGGTGGCAGCACGGATCTGCGTTATAACGATACTCGCTATATTGCCGATCTGTATCCGCTCAAATGGGGCTGGAATCTGGTCGCGCTCATTCCATACAGTGATGTGACGGAGAAGTTATCCATTATTCGGTATATGATCGTCGGCATTACGCTGCTCGTCATTATCGTTAGTGGTGTGCTGACGCTGCTCGTATCCAACAGTATTGCTCGTCCGATTATTCGACTTGCAAAGGTGATGAAAGGCATTAAGGATGAATCGACGATAGATGTGTTCATTGAGCCACCCGAACCCGATGAAGTGGGTGTATTGTATCGCCAGTTCAACAATCTGATGCAGCGAATCAATGGACTGGTAGACGATGTGGTGCAGAGCGGAGAACGGGAAAAGCAAGCCGAGCTCAAGGCACTACAAGCGCAGATTAATCCCCATTTTATTTACAACACGCTCGATTCGGTGAACTGGATGGCACTTACGCGTGAGCAGGATGATATCGCGACAATGGTATCTTCGCTGGCAGCGATTTTGCGCTACAGTATTCGTGAGCCTGGTGAACAGGTGCCACTTCAGCAGGAGATTGACCATGTGCGCAACTATGTGAGTATTCAGCAGATGCGCTACGATAACAACTTCGATATCGTCTATGATATCCAGTCAGAGCTATACCGATGCATGGTGCCGAAGTTTATCATTCAGCCCTTAATCGAAAATGCCATCCAGCACGGTACAGAGCGTCAGTCGGGGCAGGGACATATTGTGTTTCGTGCATTACTTCAGACCACTGAGAAAGAGAAAACGAATCCATATGTTCATCCGAATCTTGATCTGGAGCAAGATCCATCTCTTCTTACAGCCAATATTGACCCCTACTTGCAACTAATTGTAGAAGATAATGGACCCGGTGCGAATATTCAGGAGCTACACGATTACTTGAGTCATCAACAGGATAGCTTGCCTAGCTCAGATGGGATCGGAATCAGCAATGTGCACCAGCGTATTCGCCTGCATTATGCCGATGAACGATATGGTCTTCATTTTGAATACGAAAATAAAGTTATGAAAGCTATCATTACACTTCCACTAAAAGACAGAAGATAACGCTTACCTAAAAAATATGCACCTTATCTAAAAAAAGTACGCTACCTCTGTGGCGGTAGGTACATGATAATAAGAATACAATCATTCTCGTTATACTGATCCAAGCGTTTGGTGCTATAAACGCGGTGAAAGTGAGACAGGATTTTTACGCCTTTCAAACATCAGACTGCTCCACCGTAAGCGATCTTCTACACATGCTCTACAGTGTAATCTGTACCCCTCATCACTATATACGAATATAAATAATTCGATAAACAACGAGTTGATAATCATTTGTAAAGAGATGTGGTGATAAGATCAAGCAGAGTAGCTGTAACCTCAGTCATGAAATGGTGTAAACGAAAGTTCGATGACCGCATGGGATCAAGAGTTAGATACGACGAAAAGGGGATGAAGCAATGCTGCACAAGTCAAAAGCCTGGTGTACAAGCCTGGTGGTAATGCTGGTATTGTCCGTTGTATTGTCTGCGTGTGGAGGTTCTTCAAGCGATAGCTCGGCGACGGGAGCGAATGGAGAGCTACCACCAGTTGAGCTCGTATTTTACAACTATGCTACACCGATGAAGGGTCAGGAACGTGTAATGCAAGCCATTAACGAATATTTAAAAAAGAAAATCAATGCGACTGTCAAAGTCGTAACGATGGAGGGTAGCGACTTTGAAACGAAAGTTCCAGTCATGCTCGCTTCCGGTCAACCGATGGACATCGTGTTCACCAGTTCATGGACGAACAACTATTTGTCCAATGTATCCAAGCAAGCGTTTACACCACTCACATCGCTGATGGATAAATACGGTCAGGATCTGAAGAAGACTGTACCTGAAACACTCTGGAAAGGCATGACGGTCAAAAATGAGATTTATGCTGTACCAAGTTACAAGGAGATTGGTCACCAGGTTGGCGTGCTCATGCGTAAAGATCTGGTGGATAAATATAAGATTGACGTTAACAGCATCAAGTCATGGAAGGACATGGAGCCGATTCTCAAAACGGTTCACGAGAAGGACCCAAGTATCCTACCGCTCGATGGCTCAGAAGGCATGTATCGTTCCATCCCTGTTCAGCATATGTCTGGCGACTGGAATCTTCCCGGTGTTATTAACGTAGGCGATCAGCCGTATTATAAGCGCTCTGACGACAAAATCTTCGATCAATACGAGACTCCTGAATTTAAGCAATTCGTCGAAACCGCCTATCGCTGGAATCAGGCAGGCTACACCCCGAAGGATGTCGAGTATCAGAGTGAAGGCGACTGGAAGGCGGGGAAAGTCTTCGCCGGTTCGCTACTATACGCGCCAAACTATGTGTACAAACGTAGCGCCCAGCTTGGCTATCCACTTGTATATCAGAATTTGGGTAAAGGCGTTGTGGAAACGAGCGATGTTCAAGGTGGCGGCTTCGCGATTCCGCGTTCCTCCAAAAATCCAGAGCGTGCGATGATGTTCCTCAATCTGCTGTATACCGATCCAGTGCTGGCAAATATGTTTGTGCACGGAATCGAAGGACAGGATTACGTCAAAGTTGATAAGACCTTTATCAAGCCCGCCGAAGGTGTGGATCCACTCAATCCGGACTACGATTATGGCTACGGCTGGATGTGGGGCAATGTGAACATTTTCTACTACGATCAGTCCTATCCGAAGGATACGCTAGAGCAATTCAAAGCATTTGAGGACAACAATACACCGTCCCCAGCACTGGGCTTTAACTTTGATACGACGCCTGTACAGACGCAGATTGCCGCGATTAATAACGTGATTAGTCAGTTCTATCCGCCACTCGTCAAAGGAACCGTCAACCCGGATCAGTATCTACCCATGTTCATCCAGAAGCTCAAGGATGCTGGCGTTGATGAGCTGATTACCGAAATGCAGTCCCAATACGACCAATGGAAGTCCGAACAGAAGAAGTCATAGGGTACAGCGTTTGTGACCTTCAAACGCGAGCTAAAATAATCTCAGGATTTTTGCGAAGCAAAATATCGGTACCATCCAGCGTTTGCGAATTTCAAACGCGAGCTAAAATAATCTCAGGATTTTTGCGAAGCAAAATATCGGTACCATCCAGCGTTTGCGAACTTCAAACGCGGGCTAAAATAATCTTAGGATTTTTGCAAAGCAAAATATCGGCACCATTCAGCGTTTGTGAACTTCAAACGCGAGCTAAAATAATCTCAGGATTTTTGCGAAGCAAAATATCGGTACCATCCAGCGTTTGTGACCTTCAAACGCGAGCTCAAATAATCCCAGGATTTTTGCAAAGCAAAATATCGGTACCATCCAGCGTTTGCGAATTTCAAACGCGAGCTCAACAGCGTTTGTGACCTTCAAACTAGGCGGAAGCAAGTCTTCCGCCTTTAACTTGCCAGCAGATATCAGACAGAGAGCGAACATGCTAATGACCCCAGCGGTCATAATAAACAATCATCTAACCAGTAGCTGATCACAGGGAGGGACGACAATGACATTTCTGTATGAACTACGCAAGCATGGTGCACTATTTGTCATGGCATTACCTGCGCTGATCTTGCTGGTGCTATTCAACTATATGCCCATGTTTGGCGTGATTCTCGCCTTTAAGAACTATAACTTTTACGATGGAATTCTGGGTAGTCCGTGGGCTGGCCTGGATAATTTTAAATATCTATTCAAAGGCGATGCGTGGCTGATCACGCGTAATACGCTATTGTACAATCTGGTATTTATTGTGGTCGGATTGATCTTATCCGTTGCGCTTGCGATTGTGCTGGACGAGATTCGTAGCCGATTTTTATCCAAGACGTACCAGACGATTTTGATTATGCCGTATTTTCTATCCTGGACGATTGTTGCGCTTATTTTCTATGCTTTTCTAAGCGCAGATAAAGGGATTTTGAATCAGTTGCTTTCATATCTAGGCTTTCATCCGATTAACTTTTATACCGATATGACGTATTGGCCGTATATTCTCGTGTTCGTCTTCTTCTGGAAAAGCGTCGGCTATAACAGCATCATTTATCTCGCTTCCGTCACCGGCATTTCACCGGATTATTATGAAGCAGCGACGATTGATGGTGCGAATAAATGGCAGCAGATTCGCTATATTACGCTACCTTGTCTGCGTCCGATCATTATCATTATGACCATCCTGAGCATCGGTAAAATCTTTTACGCTGACTTTGGGCTATTTTACCAGGTGACGTACAATTCGGGTGCGCTCTATCCGGTGACTCAGGTCATTGATACGTATGTGTATAACGGGCTCGTAACGATGGGCAACTATGGCATGACCGCAGCCGCTGGGCTGTATCAATCCTTCGTCGGCTTCGTACTTGTGATCGTGACGAACTGGATTGTGAAAAAGGTCGACCGCGATAGCGCGCTATTTTGAAGGGAGGCTGTACGATGGAGCATACCTCCAATCGGTTCAACCAGTTGCCACGCGGCTGGAATGCGATCTTTAATACAATTCTGATCGTACTAGCTGTGATCTGTATTATTCCAATCATACTCGTCTATGCGATTTCGTTTACAAGCGAAGCGAGTCTATCAGCGAAAGGGTATCAGTTCTGGCCCTCGCAGTGGAGTCTGGATGCGTACCGCTATATTTTCCGTAATGGAGAACAGATTGTGCAGTCGGCGTATGTAACGATTGGTGTGACTGCGATAGGCACGTTATTCAGCCTGATCGTTACGGCGCTGTTCGCATATGTATTGTCACGGCGAGATTTTCGCTATCGTAATATTATGGCGTTTTTACTCTTCTTCACGATGCTATTTAACGGTGGATTGGTGCCGTCCTATATTGTGAATACGAATGTGCTGCATCTGGCGGATACGTTTTGGATCTTAATTTTGCCGTATTCGCTGAGTGCGTTCAATGTGATTATTTTGCGAACCTTTATGCAGCAGTCGATTGAGACTGCGATTTTGGAGGCAGCGCGGATTGATGGGGCAGGGGAATGGTATATTTTTGGTCGAATTGTACTGCCGCTATCCAAGCCGGGACTTGCGACCGTGGGCTTGTTTACCCTTGTCACGTACTGGAATGACTGGTTTCTCGGTCAGCTCTATATTACGAATCCGAAGCTTGTTAGTCTACAATATATGCTGATGAAGCTCCAATCGAATATTGATTTTGTGACGAATAATGCCACTTCGGCGACGAACAATATGCTACTCGCTCAGGTTCCAGCCGAAGGCGCACGAATGGCGATTCTCGTCATTGTACTCACGCCGATTCTGTGTGCATATCCCTTTTTCCAGAAGTATTTTGTCAAAGGCTTAACGATTGGCGGGATCAAAGGGTAACCGGTACGGGTAGAAAAGATATTTTCTCATATTGCATCATATGGCATCATATGGCATCACGATAATGGTTACACAAACAAAACAGCTTTCATTTTCTTCTTGAGTATCGAAGAAAGTGAAAGCTGTTTTTTAATATTGGCTTGTGCTCAAGCCATAAAGATCATATTACTTACTCTTTGCTACGATCATATCCGCGAGTAGTCCCATCTGTCCAATGATGGACGTTGGATCATAATACGAGAATGTGTCATAAGGGAGATCGTATACCTGTCCACTTTTTACAGCGGGCAGGTTTTTCCAGATCGCACTGTTTAGAATCGCGTTTTTCTGTGCTTCGGTTGTACCATCATTGAAGCAAATAAAGATATGGTCGGCATTCGCATAATCCGGCAGACTTTCAAGCTGAATCGGTAAAATCTGCTTGCCGCTGTCGATTACTTCTTTCTTCACATGATCAAGCGGCTGAAGCTGTAGACCATCGTATAATGCATAGCCACCACGTCCATAATTATCACCGAGAATAGCCACATCTTTCTCACGCACATTGATCAATACGGCTGTTTCGCCGGGCTTTACAACATCCTTTATTTTGGTACGTGCTGCGCTTGCTGCTTCGTCATATTGCTTTAGCCATTCCTGTGCTTGCTGTTCGCGTCCAAGCAAGTTGCCGAATAGCTCGATTTCCTCTTTGGGATTTTTGTATGCAGTATACGGCACGTACAATGTAGGAGCGATTTGAGTGAACTCGTCATAGGCTTTAGCATCAAAGTCATTGATGATGATCAGATCAGGATTGAGTGAGATCACCTTTTCCATAGAAGTAGGTGCGCCAACATCTTCAATTCCTTGTTCCTGTTGCTTGAGAAATGGACTGCCCATCCACCATTCCTTATTAGCACCGATCGGCGTTAAACCGAGGGCGATGAGTGTACCGTGATAATAGGTAGACACGATTCGCTCTGGGTGAGCCGGAATGGTGATTTTACCTTTTGCTGTATCTATTACGCGTGTAGCTGATGAATCAGTGGATGCTGTGCTTGATGGCGCAGCATTGTCTGTCGCTCCAGTCGAATTCGATGATGCAGGTGCCTTCGACCCGCAGGCGGCGAGTAGTATACACAGCACCAGCATCATCGCTATCGTACAGGCTGATTTGGAAAACAGCCGATAGGTCATGGTTCATTCCTCCATTTTTCTAATTGATAATGATTATCAAATAGAATCATATCAACCTCATACTGGAACGTCTATGGACAATAATGATAAGTTGAGATCACAAATATGATGCGATACTGTCAAGCCATGCTTTTAATTGCAATTGCTGGGATAAAGGGTCAAATCCATAAAAGATATGTGGGTTCATCTGATGCACCTGTCCAGCCTGAACTGCCGGTAATTGCTTCCACTGTGTGGATTCCATCACTGGAGCCTTTAGATGATGTGCCTCGTCATTCTGGTGCTCCACCGGATAATGAATCACAATCATATGGTCAGCCGCATACGCTTCTAATTGCTCCAATGGAACTTCAATATTGAGTTGTCCATTATGCAAAAGTTGCTGACGTACTAGTTCCGGCGCTTCACAGCCTAGCCCATCATATACGAGTGGTCCGCCCATACTACGCAGATTGCCATATACATATATTTTTTCCGAAACGATTTTGTAAATACCGACGGTTTCGCGTTTCTGAAGCCAGGACTGCATAGCTTGCTTTGCTTCATGAAGCTGTGCATCCCAGTGTGCTAACCAGCTATGCGCCTGCTGCACATGGTGTACACGTTCTGCCAGCCATAGAAATTGTCGTCGCCAGTTATGTTGCTCAATATCGAGTCGTTGGAGCGGCGCATACGTGCCTAGCTGGTCGCTATGCAGATCATTATGATACGCGAATACAAGATCAGGCTGTAGCTCTTGCAATAAGGCAAGAGAGGGAGTGGGAAACAGAGAGTCTGATGCACTCCTATCTTCTGACACAGTGATCTGCAGCATTTTTTGTTCGGATCTGACCTGTTCCACTAATTGAAGCAGCTCTGGGAAATGACGTAGTACATGCATATCCATCTGTCCAGACGCCGGAACGATACCTAGCTGTAGTAGCATAGCGGTCAATGGCATATTCCAGCACACATATCGTTTTGGAGTCGTAATATACTGACGCGGTGGTATGCCAAATGCTTGCTTGAATTTGCGGCTAAAATAATGCATATCACTATAGCCACATCGCCGAGCAATTTCCTCCAGACTTGCCTGCGATAATTGCAATTCCAAGCGTGCCTGTTGTAGTCGTAACCGGGATAAATAGTTACTGAACGAGCAGCCTTGTCGGCTTCGAAAGCTACGGGAAAAGTGCTCAGGTGTCATGCCCATTTTGCGCGCCAACTCGTCGCGCCGTAAGTCCTCGCGGTAATGAATCTGTACATATCGAAGCATCTGTTGAAAAGAAAGCTGCTCGTCATGCGGGGTAGTTGTCTCTGTAGCAAGTAGATGCAGTAACTCATAAAAGCTACGGTAAAAAGCCAATGCTGTGGCTGGTTGCTGTGGATCTGTGGCGTGAACTGTATACTGTTCCAGCTCGCCACATAACCGTAGCATTTCAGCAGGAGACTGAATATGTAGCAGCACAGCTACGTCTGTAGAGTCGGTAAATGAATGCTGTAGAGGGAGAAAAGTTGGCCATGTCATAGCGGACTGCTGTCGAAATACAAGTCGATAGAGTATAAACGGCTGGTCATCCGCACTACCTATATGTATACCTGCATGATTCGGGCAAAATAATACCTGCTGCGCGCTCATGCGACTTTGTCGTCCTTGAATCGTAACTAGAGCACTTCCCTTGTCTATGAAGAAAAGAGTATTCCCATCAGCAACCATCCATTCCGCTCCATGCCTACCTGTAAAATGTAGACTTGTAAATGATACTGGACTCCATGCTGGCAGATCAGCATTCCCTACATCTATATGGCTGGAGCTATTTATGTTGTTGGGAGCATTCATCGACTCTTTTTTTATATCATTTACTTCGACATACAGAGCATCCGGCTGCTCCTTTAATTGTTTTTGGATTGCAATCACCTGTTGTTCACTCAATCTTCCCAGATAGCGAAGTGTCTTATGACGTACCTTACCATCTGAGGCACGATATGATTCCACCAGCCGATAATAGGTATAGGTACGCTCACCTCGCCGCACCGATTGTTTTTTCAAAAACATCCTGTGTATTCACACTCCCATGTTCGTCATGATTAGTATTAGTTAGGGACTACATAATGATAAAGTTAAGGACTACATTGGTATATTTATTGTGCCTCAAAAGGGGAGAAATGAACAGAGCAGCAATATATCTGCTGCGCATTCTGCGTGTGGTAGCATGAATCACTTCCTAACGATGTAGAGTACATTTTCCCAAACGCATCGTTTGTGATACATTAATAAGCAGAAGAGATAGCGGCTTAGAGCACGCGAACAGGAATGAGGGGATTGATGAAAATGGCTGTCGATGAGAATTATCAACGCAAGCTGGAGGAACAGAAGCGTCTATTCAAGCAGCTGGGCATCAAGTTTGATTCGCTTACGATTCATGAAAAGGATTTTCCAGTCAAAATGCGAGGCTATTCGCAGGAAGAAGTCGATTACTTCCTTGACGATGTAATTCAGGATTACGAGCGCTTTTACAAAATTATTACGGACTTACTGGATAAATATAATGAGCTACAGCGCCGCCAGACGTATGAAAAGGAGCGCAGCTCACTAGAACGCGAACGTGCCGCAGCCGAGCAGGAGAGAGCCTTCGCTCGTGCGCGTGAACTTGAAAATGGTGTCGATCGCACCGTCGTGACCGAAGCGATCAGTAGTCTGGAGCGCACGATCGCTCAGATGAAGGCACGCCTGAATGAAAAGGAAATACCTCCACGTAGCGATAATTACTAAACGTCTACGTAGCAACCACCAAACGATTTCAGATCACATAAAATAAAAAGGACGAATGCTCTCTAAGTACAGCTGAGAGCATTCGTCCTTTTGTTGCTATCTAGTACCTAGACCGAATGAATATAAGGCATGTTCAACGAAAATACGTACGTTTCAAACGTATTTTCGAGGGGCGTAACCTAACCTTATGATCGGTCATATTACGACTCATTCACAGGTTTGGCATACGAGAGTACACGCCGTAGCTTGGAGGTATATTCTTCCAACACCGGATAGCTTTGAAGCAGATCCAGCATCGCACGGATCAGACCAGAACGGCGCTCCATACGTGTAATCTCTTCTTCCAACGATCCAAGCACCTGCCACAATTCCGTGCGTTCGTCTTCATTCACTTCCATACCTGGCACGGTACGCTTCATGCCAATCAATAACTCATGAATAAGAATGCCCTGGAACACCGGGCTTTGTTCGATTTGATCTGGCGACATCTCTACACTTGACCAATCCCATACCGGTTTATATTCCACCTCAATCATATTCTTCACCATCTGGTCAACCAGCTTGGTTATCATATCACTAAGCTCACGAATCGAGATTTGCGGCCGAATACCGATGATCGGCAGGAACATAAACTGCATTAACATCGCCCGTACCATAAAAATAATATCGTACACATACGGATCAACCTGTGATCCATAAATTTGATTCAAGCAGTCGGTACACCATTGATTCGTCTGGTACTCAATGTGCAGACATGCATGTAATAGCTTCTCATTTTGCAAAATGCTTTTATCATGTAGCGATACCATAATGGAATGAATTTTGCTTTCTAATACACTGTTGAGCTGCAGATCAATAAAGCTCGCGAGCCGCTCGCTAGGAGATTGATCGGTAGCAGCATACAGCCGTTCAATCGTAGCACTGACCGTTCGTCCATGTTCCATTACCGTAGCGATCAGCACATCTTCTTTACTTTGAAAAAACTTATAAAACGAAGCCTTGGCCATACCGCTTTCTTTGGCGATTTCATCCACCGAAGTTGCCGTATATCCTTTCTCAGAGAAAAGTCGAACCGCCGCTTCAATAATATCCTGTTCTTTTGTCTTCAAGGGCGCTTCCTCCTGGCATTCTACATAAACATAGGGTGAAAATGGAGCAAACGGACAGTGCTCTGTCCGTTTGCTCGTGGAAATGAACCTGTATTCCGTATTATGCATGGGATCTACCATAGATGCAATTCGCAAGCTGGCAAAGCCGCACGGGAAATACTGTTCACTATACAATTATACTTTTGGAGAAGCGTTCAGCTTGTCCAGTCTACGTTGCTTGCGCTCGGATTTGCGTACCTGACGCTTTTCCTTCCAGCGTGCCACAACCATATACAGAGACGGCACGACGAACAGTGTCAGTACGGTCGAGAAGATCAGACCGAAAATGATAACAACGCCGAGTGGACGGAATAACAGCTCGCCGATCGTAGCGATCGGGATCATACCCACAATTGCGGTGAGCGATGTGAGAATAATCGGACGGAAACGAGCGGAAGCAGCTTGAATCACCGCTTCTTTCAGCTCCATGCCTTCATGCCGTGCATCCTCGATAAACTCGATCAATACGATACCGTTCCGCACGACAATCCCCGCAAGTGCGATAATCCCCATGACCGACATAAAGCCGATTGGTGTACGTGTCAGGAACAGACCGAGTATACCGCCCGCTGCTGCCAGATAGACCGTCGTCATAATAATGAGCGGAATCGAGAGCGAGTAGAACTGAATAACGATCAGAATAAAGATCAGGAAGACCGCAACGACGAACAGTTTACCCAGATCGCCGAACGTATCCGCCTGGTCGGACGTTTCGCCGCCAATCTCATACGTATATCCTTCTGGGAAATTCATTTGCTGCAGCTTCGGTGTGATATCCTGCATCACTTCTGTAGCCGTACGACCATTCACATCCGCTTCGATCGTATTTACACGCTGCAAATTGTAGCGATTAATCTGTTGAATGGTAAAGGTTGGCTTGAGTTCAACTAACTGTGACAGCGGAATCTGTGTACCTGCTGAGTTCGTCACATTAACCTGTTGCAGCAGTGTAGTTGGGCTCACCGTTTGCGAACCTTTCATATACAGCTTCATATCCACCAGATCTTCGCCGTTGTCGAAGTTACCAACGTTCATCCCGCTACCCATCATCAGGAGCGTTTGCGTCAGGTTCGAATACGTTACTTTATAGCGATCCATGGCTTGCTTATTAACGACAAAGTCGAGTGCATAGTTATCAATCCCCATGCTATCGCTAATACCGTATGTGCCTGGTGTATCACTAATAATCTGTTTGATCTGGTTGGACAGGGAACGAATCTCTTCCGTACTATCACCGAGAATACGGATGGATACTGCTTTACCGACCGATACACCGACAGCCGTACCACTTACGGTCGTCTGAATACCTGGATAGTCTTTATCAATTTGATCGGACCAGCGATCTGTTGTTTGCTTCACATTCATACCGTGCTGACCAGTAATCAGAATCTGACCGACACTGGAACCACTACCGGATAATACGCTCAGGTTGGTGAACAATTGTGGTGCTGCACCACCGGAAGCGTAAGCCATATTTTCAACTTCAGGTTGTTTTTTCAGCCATTCAGCGATACCGTGTACCACCTTATCCGTTTCTTCCAGTGATGTACCGGAAGGCATGCGTACATTGACTGTAATTTGTGGATCTTCCGAAGTTGGGAACAGCTCGATTGGTGTGAAGGCTGCCAGACCATAAGCGAATGTGCTCACGATCAGACCGATCAAAGCTACGATCAATGGACGCTTCAATACTTTTGGCATCAGACGGTGTGCGTACCCATTACTTACAGCCTGAATTTGTTTACCGAGTAGACCTGCTGGACGATCCATACGGCGACGTCCACGCTCGATTTGACGATTTTCATACCATTCACGGAAGATAGGAATGATCGTCAGGGACATAATCATTGAAGCCAGCATACAGAGTGAGATAATCGTCGGAATTGGACGAATAAATGCACCCATATCGCCTTGCAGCACCATCAGTGGCAAGAAGGCAGAGATCGTTGCCAGCGTTGCGGTAATGATGGATACGGCGACTTCTTTGGTTCCCTTTAATGAAGCTTCGGTTGGACTCTCGCCGAGTGTGGATAGCCTTCGCTCAATATTGTCGTTGACGACGACCGCATCATCGACAAGTATACCGAGTACGATAATCAGACCGACAATCGTAATCTGATTCAGCGAAATGCCCAGTCCAGGCAAGAAGATGACACCCAGTGCAATCGAGATCGGGATCGCCAGCGCGACAAAGCCTGCTGTCAGCCAGTTCATACCGAGTGTACAGATCAGAATAACGGCAGCGATCGCGATAAACATCTCACGAATCAAGTCGCCGAAGATCCGATTCACTTCATCATTTTGCGCGAAGAGGGATACGATTTTGACATTGGACGGCAATGTCTTTTTCAAAATATCCATTTTCGCGGTCAGACGTTCATTCATCGTAGGAACGTCTGAACCGGTTTGACTGCTCACGTCGAGCGAGATCGAAGGAACGCCGTTGTAGTAGCTTAAGTACGATTCGGTTTCTTTCGTCAGCTCGACATCTGCGACATCCTTCAGATAGACAGGAATACCCGCTTCGGTCTGGGTAACGACGATATTTTTAAGCGTGTTATAATCCGTAGCTTTATCCACAGTCAGCTGGTAATTACGATCCTGATACGTGATATTACCGGTAGGTACCCGGTTATTTTCTGATTGGATCGCTTGTCTTACCGTTTCCCATGAAATGCCGTACTGCTGTAACTTGGACATATTTGCATCAATGCGCACCTGTTGATCGGGAATACCCTTGATATCAACATTCGTGATCCCTGGAACGGAACGCAGTTGATCGCGCCATGTGTTCATCAGTTCACTCTGTGCGTAGATGTCTTCTTTTGTCTTGCCATAGATCGCAAAGGATTGAACAAAGGTCTGAGTCAAATTGTCATTGACCGTTGGTTTGTCTGCATCAGCAGGTAGCTCTGCCTGTGCATCCTCAACCTTCCGGCGTAGCTCGTTCCATGTATCCTTTGCATCTGCATTGTCTTCGGCTTGAACTGTAATCGAGGAGACACCATTGCCTGAAGTGGAAGAGATCGTTTTGAGGTTGGTAACTTCTTTGATCTTTTGCTCCAATACCTCGGTAACGGTCTGCTCCATCAATTCTGGACTAGCACCCGCATAAGTTGTAGTTACGATTGCAGTTTTGATGACGATATCCGGCATAAGCTGCTTTGGCATCTGCCCAAGCTGCACCAGTCCGAACAGAATCAACATCACGAAGAACAGTAATGTGATTTTGCGTTTCTGGACAAAATATTTAATCATTGGCGCTGGCCTCACCGTTTGCATCGGTTGAAGCTGCACCCGGCTGAGCATTACCATTGGTACCCTGTGCTTTTGTTGCCGCAGCTTCACTTACCTTCAGATCATCACCATTAAATAGGCGGTCGGCACCACGGGTTACGATCTTATCGCCCACTTTGAGGCCACCTGTTACTTCATAATTGTTGTTGTACAGATTGCCGAGCTTCACCGTTGTTTGGACAGCTTTATTGTTGACTACTTTGAATACATAAGGCTCAGTGCCAGAGCTTACGACAGATTGAGCAGGTACGAGAAGTCCTGTTTCAGAAGAAGACTGACGAGAAGCGTTCACGACCTGACCCGGTTTCCAGTCGAGATTCGGATTGCTGATCGCAACCTCAACGCTGATTGAGCCTGTATTTTCATTCGTTTGTGGATATAGACGAGTGACTTTCCCGGTACGAACTTCGTCATACAGGCTAATGCTTACCTGTTGACCGGTACGCCACTGGCTAATTTCGCTATCAGGTACAGGTAGCAGCACTTTCAGGCGATTGATTTCACCGATTGTGAACATTTCTGTACCTGCACTTACCGTTTGTCCTTCCGAAATGGCTTTCGTCAGAATCGTACCGGAAGCCGGAGCTTGAAGCGCGGAACGAGTCAGATTCAGCTGCGCCGTATCGCGAGAAATGACCGCTTGATCGTAGCTCGCCTGTGCTTGCTCGACTCCAGCATTCGCTTGCTCTACAGCGGCATTCGCTTGAGCTACGCTCGCCTGTGCATTTTCAATACCGACCTGTGCTTGTTTTACAGCCGCAGCTGCGGAAGCGCGGTCTGCATTTTTGGCACCAGCGAGAGTGAGGGACAGTTGTTCCTGTGCATCCTTCAGACCTGCTTGTGCATTTTCAAGGGTTGTTTGTGCTTGTTCTTTTTCCTGCTGTGTGAGAAGACCGTTATCGAATAGAGTTTGTGCGCGGGTTGCTGCGGTTTTGGCTTGATCGTAAGCAATTTGAGCTTTGTTTACCGCATTTTCAGCTTGAGCGCGTTCCTGAGGACGTGCACCTTCGAGTACACCTTGCTGGCTTGCTTGAGCACTTTCGAGCTGTGCTCTTGCAGAACCAACACCAGCAGCAGCAGCTTGCTGACCTGCTCGTGCGTTCGTGAGTGATGCTTTAGAGCTGGATAGGGAAGCAGCAGCGGCTGCGATAGATTGATTCGCATTTTCAACCTGTAACTGCAGATCAGCCGTATCCAGTTTTGCCAGTACAGCTCCTTTATTGACGCGATCTCCGACATCGGCGCTTACTGAAGCAACCGTTCCGTTGATGCGGAAGGATACAGGTGTTTGATCATAAGCAGCAAGTGTACCGGACAGGTCATATACCGCATCCAGCGGCTGTTCCTTGATCGTCGTCACTTCAACAGTAGTGGTTGCCGGCTCGACAACTGCAGCATTGTTGGCAGTCGAACAAGCCGTTACGCTTGTCGCGAGCAATATGGCGGTAATGGCCAATGGCCATTTGTTTTTCATGGTACAGGGTCCCCCTCTAAACTCTCCAGTATATTTTGTACTCTCTAGTTCATGGCTGAATTATAGAATTAATTCAGACTACTTGTCAATTGTAACCATTGTCGCTGAACATGTACTCAATCCAGCGATTGAGATTGATTTACGCATAAATCAGTCTCGGAACCGAGGCGGAGGAAAAGTTTGTAAAAAATATGGATCGGAAGCGATGGAATAGGTTCGTTTTTACTCATTTTGTGAAATTATTGTGAACGCATATAGCAATTCGTGTATAATTGGTATACAGAATATGGAAAGAAGGGATGACTCATGAAAACTGACGATGATCCGCACCATGATCCGGAAGGAACGTATGCAGATAAGGTTCAGCCGAGCGACCTTACCGTTAAGCCGTCCATATCGAGTGACCGTATCCAATTAGTGGTTGGTGCCATTGTAATTGTCATTGCTGCTGTGCTGTTGATTGAGTGGCAGTGGTGAGCGATAATAGAGTAAGCGCGAAGAGCATTATGTAGGAGTAGAGGGTAGATCCTATCTTGTTCCCATCAGGATCCAATAGTAACTACCAATATTATACAACGTAACCTGGTTCTACACATTATACTTCTATATAATAGAAGATAGCACGAGCTGCTATCTGTTATTTTTGTTTTTTTCGTCGGAGCGTGTGCAGATAGAGGTTGATTTATTTTGTTAGGAATGCTAAATTAATTTTATTAGTATTACTAAGTTCTTTTTGTTGATACTTGATTGTCGGTTATTTGTTTACTGAAATACATGAAGGAAGGAATTTGTACAATGAAAAAAGCAATGGTCGGTGCCTCCGTATTTGCCGTACTGCTCGCTGCAACACAGCCTGCACTCGTACATGCTGCGGATAGCACAACAGCAACAACTCCCGCTACAACAACAACTGCACCTGCAACTACTGGTCAGACAGCACCTACTACAAACGTGAACGGAGTCGAGACACCACAATCTCAAATCTCCGGTGTACGTGCACCGAAAGTAGTAGACAGTCTGGATCTTGATAAAGTGATTGATCTTGCGATTAACGACTCCTATAATTTGCAATTGCTGCAACTGAAATACCGTGTACTGGATCAACAAAATGCCAGCCTCGGTCTGAACTATGTAGACTATCTGAACGCTTCGCCAGGTCTGCAATATGTAACAACGAACCGCAGCAATGAAGTGAGCCTATCCCAAGGTTCTCAAACTGGACAAACACTGGAAACGAATATCCGTGATCTGGATAATCAGAAGCTGAATACACAGCTGCAAGTGGATGAAGCCAAAGAAGGTACACGTCTGGCAATGACTGGGCAATACGTACAACTGCTGTCTACTCAAAAACAAATCGCGCTGTCCGAAGAGTATATCGGTGTCCTGACACGCGATGTTCAGCGTGCACAAACGCTGCAAAGCCTGGGTTCCGGTACACAAGAGGATATCGACAAAGCGAACCGTGCACTGCAAGCAGAGCAGGATAACCTGACTAAGCTCAAAGACTCCTATCAACAGACACTGGAAACCCTGTCTTATGATCTAGGGATCGTATACAATCCGAACATCCAGCTCAAACCGCTGGAAGTGAAGCTTGATCCAGTACCGACTGTTGATGCAGACACACTACTCGGCAAATCGTATCAAATTCAGTCGCTTGGCAATAGCCTGAACAAAGCTCGTGAAGACGAAGAAAAAGCGATCACAGACAACAGCTTCCAGGATCAAGCGAACAAAGCTACGACAGCGATCGCTGAACAGCAAGTAGAGCAAGGCAAAATCACGTATGCCAAAGCCATTCAGTCCAACCTACAGGATATGGACACAGCATACAAAGCTGTACAAACCGCACAACGTGAAGCACAGGATACAACGGTGGATGGCGTGAACATGCAAATCCGCTATAACGCTGGCGTTGTAACGAAGTACGATCTGCAAAAATATCAGTATCAAGTGGATGCAACTCAAGCAAAAGCTGAGCTGACAGGCTTGCAATACTATGTACAAAAAGCGAAAGTAGACGCAATGAGCAAAGGCTATATCGCGAATAGCTCAGGCGGCGCTTCTTCCGCGGCAGCATCTACACCACAGCAATAAGCAATAACAAGGTTCGATCAGACGGGTCACTTGATAGATAAGGAAACGATCCGATCAACACTGAATTATACTCTACAGTGATTTGTCTATACAAAAGCACCTGCCCATAAGGATAGGTGCTTTTTGTTGTGTTCTTTTGACTATGAACGTTGTGTTTGGTTAGTGATTTGTGAAATCCATATGAAGTTGGAGACGGGTACACTCTATGATATAAAAAGTTAACTATTGCTACGTCTTAATCCGACGCACCATCTGTCCATTCACTGAGCTTCTGATCAGATGGCAGCAAGAAGGTGAGCAGTCCTAGAATAGGAAGGAAGCTACACAGCTGCATCACAGGCGAAATGCCAATCGCATCAATCATATTACCGAGTACGAGTGCACCGATACCGCCTAATCCAAACGCAAGCCCGGTAATCAGTCCAGACACCGTACCGATTCGTCCAGGAACAAGCATCTGCGCATACACAACGGTAACCGAGAAACTGGAAGTGACGATAAAGCCGACCAGTGCGAGCAAAATACCCGTCCACAGTAGATTCGCATAAGGCAGTAGCAGTGCAAGTGGTGCAGCAGCTGCCATCGAGATAAAGATCAGATTGCGTTTACCAAACCGATCTGCAAGTGGACCGCCAAAGAATGTACCGACTGCACCCGCAGCGAGGAATAGAAACACATACAACTGAGCGTCACCGACGCCAAGCTTGAACTGGTCAATAAGCAGGAAACTATAATAACTGCCAACTGACGATACATACCAGGAGCGAATGAAGACGAGAATAATTAATACCACCATCGCGAAGCGAATCCGCTGCTTAAGCTCAGGCTTGATCGTTCTGGCAATACGATTCTTTTTCTGAAGGGCACCTGTCTTGAGCGTACCGTTATACCATCTGGCAATAAAGATCTGCACGATAATACCCGCTGCAGCAACGCCGGTAAAGCCAATCGCACCAAACTGTCCATAGGGAACGAAGATCAGCGAGGTCAACAGGGGCGCAAGCGACTGCCCTGCATTCCCACCCACCTGGAAAATAGACTGTGCCAAGCCGCGCCGATTACCTGCAGCAAGATTAGATACTTTGGAACCCTCGGGATGAAACGCTGCTGATCCAAGTCCAACAAATACAACAGCCACAAGCACCGCCGTGTAGCTAGGCGCGAGTGCAAGCAGTAACATCCCGGTAAAGGTAAATGCCATACCGATCGGGAGTAGCGCTGGAGTTGGACGCTTATCTGAAAATAATCCGACAAACGGCTGCATAATCGAAGCGGTAAAGTTAATCGTAAACGCGATCCAGCCGATCTGCGTGTAACTGAGCTGCATCGTTTCCTTCAAAATAGGGAATATGGCTGGAATGACGGACTGCATCGAATCATTGAACAAGTGCACAAGCGAGATCGCTAGTAGTACGCTGAAAATGGTGCGTTTGGCATCGGGTGTCGGGTTGGTGTGCATAGTTGTTTTGGTTTTGGGCAAGCTGCTTGAAGACACGTGGAGGACTCCTTTTGTATGGTTTGGATTATGTAGAGGTGGGGCGCATGGCTAAGTTTAGAGAAATTAGATTCTAGTATATCAAAGATCAGGTAGATTTGAATGGAAATGATTAGATTGGAGAGATAAAAATTGAGTATATTTTTACATAGGTTTTGTGAGAGGGTTTAAAATCCGCTGTCGATTGCGAGCAAGCCTATTTGCTGGATTTCATATTCGATAGCTGTTTGATAGTAAGGATGTATTGTGCATCAATCACTAGGTCAAGGAATAAAGGAACGTCCTTGGGTGGAGCATAGAAATCTACGAATTAGGAGTGAAAGGCAGATTTCTATGCTCCAAGGGCGTCCTTTTCTCTTATTTCCTTGCCTTCGTTATATGCGGTTGTCTCAGATGACGGTTCTAAGAACGACAGGAACATAAGAAGACGAAGTAGGTATAGTTTGTTGCTGTAGGTATAGACTTATATAGCTCTATATGTCAGGAAATATAACACATAGATTGAGCCTATTCCTGAAACTTTCCATAAGATCCCTCTCCGCATATTCACCCAAACCCGTTCATTCCTCTAAACCAGCCTATTCATCATACGGAAATAAAGTAAAAATACCTGACATGTTAAATGTTTTTAGCAAATAAACAAAACAAATCTATTTCTTTAGTGCATGATTATAGAAATGAATGATTATATATGTGAAGTATATTGACTTGAATAAGGATGAGAATCTATAATCCATGTAACAAAACCAAACATATACCTGGATGGTGAGGGATACAATATGGGCAGTCAACAAGAACAGGAAATGTATCAGGCGATTAAGCTGGCCATCATGGAACAGAAGATGCGTCCGAATATGCAGCTGGTAGAGGAAGTGTTGGCAGAGTCGTTTGGAGTGAGTCGTACGCCGGTTCGTAATGTGGTACGGCGATTGGCAGCGGAAAAGCTAGTGACGATTATTCCGTATAAAGGTGCTTTCGTTTCATGTCCGACGATTCATGAAGCTCGGCAGGTATTTGAAATGAGGCGGGTGATTGAGGTCGCGGTTGTTCGTAAGGTATGCGAGAACCTGACGGATACGCAGTACCGGCTACTGGCTCAGCTTATTCAAGAAGAGCATCAGGCACAGCATGACGGACAGATTTTAGAAGCGATTCGGATTACGGGAGATTTTCATCTGCGGCTCGCGGAGGCATCTGGCAACAGTTATTATCATCACTATTTAGAAGAGCTTGTCTCCTTATCTTATGTGATTATCGCATTGTATGGTGAACAGAAGACAAAGTGCTGCGACGATCATCAGCAGATTTTGAATGCGATTCGCGAAGGAAACGTGGATACGGCAGAGCGGCTGATGCTAGAGCATCTGAATGAGATCGAGCAGGAGCTTCGCTTTGAAGAGCAGTATGAACGCCCCTTGTCGTTGACGGATATTTTCGCAAATGGACGAAGTCGGGTAGGTAGCAGCTGATGGATGTCGGTTCTTGGTCATGCTATTGATGAAGCATCCATATCATAATTAAAGACAGGTACATAGCAGCTGGATATGAGATGTAATGAGCGAAAAAGCTGTGCAAATTACATGATAACGATTGTGCACAATGTTGTATACAATGTTGGATTCAGCCTTGTTGCGAATGGCTTTGAATATAATCGAATCTGAAACAAAGAGGTGGAAGTATGAAGTTAACCGTGGAAAATGTACAGAAGAGCTTTGGTGAGCGAGTGATTTTGAAGGATATTCAGTTGACGGTCAATGACAATGAATTTATTTGTATTCTAGGTCACAGTGGTTGCGGCAAATCGACGCTGCTTAATATGGTTGCCGGTTATATGTTTCCTGACTCCGGTACGCTTAAGATGAATGGACAGGCAATCGAAGGACCCGCCAAGGAGCGTGGGATGGTATTCCAGGATCATGCGTTATTTCCTTGGTGTACGGTACTTGAGAATGTATCTTTTGGACCGGAAGTTCAGGGCACACCGAAGGCGCAGGCACGTGAGTTGGCATTGGAATTTTTGAAAATGGTTGGACTGGATTCATACGCGTCACATTATCCAGCAGACCTGTCCGGTGGAATGAAGCAACGCGTCGGTATTGCACGTGCACTGGCAAGTCATCCCGATGTACTGCTGATGGATGAGCCGTTCGGAGCACTTGATATTTTGACCCGTGACCTGATGCAGCGTGAATTAAGACGCATTTATGAAAAGCTCAAAACGACGATCCTATTCGTCACTCATAGCATTAGCGAAGCTGTATATCTGGCGGACCGCATTGTAGTAATGAAGCATGGCGTAATCGCAGAGATTTTTGAAGTGGGTATTCAGCATCCACGCACATTTGAGACACCGGGCTTCGGCAAAATGATGGCGAAGATCGAACGATTGCTCATGGAAGATGAAGAGGAGGCGCTTGTATGAACGAAGTACCAAACGTATTGACCAAAACGAAGCCAACTGCTGGAGCGACGCTACTTCCTACACGTAAGGTAAGTAAAAAAGCCGACTGGTCACTACTTAAAAGCGCACTACCGTATGTCCTGTTCTTCGTCATCTGGGAAGCATTCTCTCAGCTCAACATGCGGCTGGAACTGTTCAATCCGTTGTTCCTACCACCGCCATCTACACTTGTACTTGATGGCTGGGCGCTCGCCAAAACAGGTATCATTCTCGATAGCATTCTAGCCAGCTCTGGACGTATCCTCGCTGGATTTGTGATCGGCTCGATCGCCGCTGTCGTGCTTGCTGTGCTGATTAGCAAGTTCGCTACATTAGAACGCTGGATCTCACCTGTACTCACGTTGATTAGCCCAATCCCATCACTGGCATTACTACCTCTGTTCATCATCTGGTTCGGGATCGGTGAATTCCCCAAAATCACCCTGATCGCGTGGACCACATTCATCCCTGTACTCGTTAACACTGTAGACGGCTTCAAATCCGTACCATCCACATTGATTCGTTCTGCACTCAGCCTCGGCGCATCCCAGCGTCAGGTATTTACCAGAGTCATGATCCCGTCCGCTGTACCTAACCTGCTGATCGGCGCACAGATTAGCCTCGGCCTATCCTTTTCCGCCCTTATCGTATCTGAAATGATGGGCGCTGACTCCGGACTTGGCTACATGATCGTCGATGCACGTAACTATTTCAAAGTCACTAACATGTTCGTTGCCATCATCCTCATCGGTATCGAATACAGCATCTTCGCCATGCTACTCAAACTGCTAGAACGCCGCGTACTTGGCTGGCGCAAAGGCGGTATGGGGCAAGCCGTAGAGAAAGCTCGTACTGTCAAGGGCTGAGATATGTAATCACTCAACAAGCTTACCAAAAACGTAAAGCGAAATGTATACCACATTCCACGACCAACACCCAGGGTATCCATATACATGTATAACGATACAACCATTCGGAAGGGGTAAACAAAGATGAAAACAAACTGGTTTAAAATGATCACTG
>JAAIGF010103343.1_pt1 | contig 91138 bp, 75 predicted proteins | sample 6487441 | NCBI WGS metagenome assembly JAAIGF01 (sample SAMN13974129, study PRJNA590717) | phyllosphere metagenome | biome: pepper field; feature: multiple bacterial spot infested pepper fields; material: pepper leaves; isolation source: leaves from pepper fields | host: Capsicum annuum ... | reverse complement strand
AGTTTTGACAACTTTGTCCTGAATATCATGTCGGCTCTGGCGGCGTATTCTTTCTTCGATAAAAAACCTTCCATTAATACGAATAATGATATCATCGATAAAAGCAGAATTATTAATGCTTAGATCGAACTGACGTTAAATTATGATTAAATGGAAACTGATCAGCTTTTTTATTTTGTTAAACAACCTTAAACCTTAAACCTTAAACCTTGAATCCCGAATCTTGAATTCTGAATTTCCCCCGGCTTAATTTTTGCTTCTGAAAAAGTATTGACACCGAAAATCAGATACGATGAAACACACGATGCAAATACTAGGCATGACCGCCATTACGTTTTTGGCTTCCTGTACCCAGAAAGATAAAAATCCGGAGATTGATATTACCGCTAAAACGGATCCGATGGCTATCCAGGCTCCTGTAGACAGTATCAATACTGACACTTCGGCAAAAGGAGATACATCCGAAAATGCTTTGGATTGGTCCGGCACTTACAAAGCGGTGGTACCGTGCGCGGACTGCCCGGGAATAAAGACGGAACTTACGTTGAATAAGGACAAAACCTTCAGGCTTAGTGAAGAATACCTTGAACGGAGTGTCAAAAACCAGGATCAGGGAACTTTTCAATGGGATTCATCCGGAAAGACCATCACTTTAAAGGGAAAAAACTCGAACTCCAAGTATAAAGTCGGTGAAAATACCCTTACCCAGCTTGATACGAGCGGCCAGCCGATGGAAGGTCCCAACAAGAATCTGTATGTTTTCAAGAAGAAATAACAGGAGAGGCTTTGATGCCTCTTTTTGTTTAAAATTCATAACTGATGATTTTTTCATCTTTCATTAAGCTTTCTGTAAGAGCTTGATGATATGCGTTTTTCCCGACAACGATCCACGAGGTGATAAGTTTCCCTTGATCATACCTCTGCTTTGAGATCATGAATCTTAAATGGTATTTCTTAAAAATCATTTCACAATAGGCAAAATCCTGATAATTCGCCACCGCTATTTTATATTCCCGGATTTTATGTTCCCGGTCGATCAGCTTTTCAAAATAGGTCAGCGAACTCAGAATTACCAACACCAGGAGGGTTCCTAAAACGGCAAGATAAACATAGCCGGAGCCCACGGCCATTCCGATGGAAGCCGTTGCCCAGATTGTAGTTGCCGTCGTGATCCCGTCAATCTTACTATCCCCTTTAAAAATGACACCGGCACCCAGAAACCCGATTCCGGTGATAATGTTGGCCGCAATCCGGTCGGGATCATCAATGCCGATCTTGACCGAAAGAACCGTAAACAGGCAGGAGCCGAAACAGATCAGGATAAACGTCCGCAACCCCGCCGATTTGTTCCGGTATTCGCGTTCTGCACCGATAAGGATTCCGAGAACCACGGAAATGAAAATAAGCAGCAATTCGTTCTGAATCGAATGATCTTTTAGAAATTCCATCGTTATATTTTTTTTATGTTTTACCTAAAGTTACATGAAAAAAAACGAATGGTTTATGACTGAAATTTCTTTTTCAATAAGAAAGACTGCCCGGAGACAGTCTTTAAAGGGTATGAATTGAAATTTAATTCCTGATAAATTTCTGAGTGAATGTTTGATCCTTTGTTGATAATTTAATGATATAATTTCCTTTGGCAAGCTCAGAAACAACGACAGTGTTTTCTTTAACTGGAACAGCCATCATAACCCTTCCCGCAGCATCATAGATTTCAGCTTTTATGATTTTATTTTTGGATTGAATATTTAGGACGTCTTTTGCCGGATTCGGATAAATGGCAATGTTGCCGGTTTCTTTACCGGTTTCTGCAGTAGCCAATACGTTCTGCACGGTTGTTGTGAAAGTATTTGTTGTAATCGGCGCGTTATAATCAAAATAAATTTTTGCCAGATTACTGAAGCTGTCTCCGGCACTTAAGGTAGATTTTGTTTTGATTTTAAATGAAACATACCCATCATTGTTCGCATCATCAAATGGCAGCTGAATATTTTCAAAGATAAATTCCACAACATTCGGATTCGTTGTCCTCGTAACGAAGTTGTGGCTTGCATTCAGCGGGATCAGACTGGATACATTATATTTGGAAGCGTCAATAACGTCTTTTATTATAACGTTTTGTGCATTTGCCGTTCCTGTATTTTCAAACCGAATCAGATAATGAACGTAGTCCCCGACTTTTATCTGTGAAATTGTAGTTCCCTCCAAACAGGTTTTGTCATTCGGATCAAAAGAATTCACAACCGTCTGATTCAATGTAAATGTATTGTCTGAAGGCGTATCATCAGCAGCACCGTTTACCTGCACTGTATAATTTAAAATATCGCCTTCGTTTAAAGCGGGAGTCTGGATGGGGGTGTTCAGTTTTAAAGTCACTGCGATTTCTCTTGTTTCAAAAGGAAGAAGATTCGTGAAATTCCAGTTTAGCAATCCTGTGGATTGTGAATGCGGAGTTGCCGTTGACGATAAATAATCAGTCACATTATCATTATAATTAAATGAAACCGTTCCGGATTGTGTCGTGTTTCCCTTGTTTTTATAAACGATTTTGTATTTTACGTTAAAGCCGGGGCGTGCCGCCGTAACCGGAATGATTACTGCTTCAAGATCGTTATGTGTTCCGTTTGCCGTTAAGCAGAAGTTTTGCGTAAGAGGACTTGTCTGTGTTGGAAAGTTGGCTGTAAAAGCAGAAGGTGAAATATTAAAATACGCCGGGTTTTCCAAGATCGGAGTTACAGTATGAACTCCGGCCGGAACAGAAACCGAATAATTCCCCGAATTATTTGCCATAATGCTGCCGGAGACTGTTCCATTGGTAATGTTAAATTTCTGAAATGCTCTGCTAAGGTCATTTATATCACAACCGTTGTTATTGCTGTCGTATTTTATATTTCCGCTGAACGTATATTTGGAGCTACCCGGAGTGAAATAGCAGTAACTGTTAACATTTGTATTGGGATTACCCTGTGATGCTACGTAGTTTGCAAATTGATTCATTTCAAAATCATCACAGCATATATTCTGAAGCTTAGGATTAGGAAAAAGAACTGTTGAAGAAACATAATTCATAGCTTGGTTTTTTAGTAGAACCTGCTCAAGATCGGGATTGTTATTACATTTAATATTTGTAAGATCAGGATTGTTGGATAAATCGAGATTGATGATAGCGTTATAATCACAATCCAGCCTTAAAAGATTAGGGAGCATACTAAGATTAAGATATGGCAGGTGATTGTTGGAACAAATGATTTTTTTGAGGTTTACGGACGTAGAAAAATCAAGAGTTGACAACTGATTGGATGTGACATCGAGATTTTGAAGTTCCGGTAAATTATTTAAACTCAAAGATGAAATTTGATTATTTGATACATCGATATTCTGAAGATTAGGATGATTATTTACCACCAAAGAGGAAAGGTTGTTGTTGATTAAATATAAATTTGTTAATGCAGAAGCACCGGTTAGGCTTATGTTAGAAATATTATTGAATGGTAAACCTACGCTAATAAGCGAGCTGCAGCCATCCAGAATTACATTAGAAAAAGAATTGGCCTGACCACTTACATATTGAAGAGTTGTGTAATTTGTGAGATCGAGAATAGGAAGGCCGGTAGTAAGCAGGGTCAGCTTTTTAAATTGTGGCGATCCTGTAAAGTTGATATTCGATAAAAAAGGTGTATAAGAAATGAATGCTTCTTCGAGGCTGGCCATATTAGATCCGTTTACGGTTTGAATTCCGGGACCATTTTGTATAAGCAGCTCTTTTAATGCAGGAAGCCCTTGAAGATTAGCAGTCTGAAGATTATTGGTTCCTATGAGATTCAGATAAGTTACAGAATTACTGTTAACAACCAGATTGGCTGCATTGAAACCTAAATATAAAGTTTTTAATTTTGGACAAGAAGAAATGTCAATAGAGGTCAGATAATCAGACCAGGTATTTAAAGATTCTAATTGAGGAAGATTTAGGGTCAAATTGGTATACTTATTATAGCTGATACCTAATGTCTTTAGATTGGTAAAAGAGTTGATACCCGTCATATCTACAATGGAATTGTTTGACATGTATAATGTTGCTACACTCTGTGCTTCTGATAACTGGATATTCCCATCGTAATTGGTATCAATTCTTATACTATTACCGGCACTGTTTAGTGCAAATCCGTTGGTATTGTTTGCTGCGAGTAATTTTGCCTTAAAAACGGGATCTGGAATATTTACAATCTGTGCCTGAAATACAGCAAGCATTATTAAACAAATGACTGAATAGATTTTCTTCATGGTTACAAACAAGTTTTTCCTTTTTTTTAAAGTGCAAAAATAAACCATTGAAAATTAATTCCAATGGTTTAGATATAAATATTTTTCTGAATTTACTGCTTCTCCACCAGATCCAGAAACTGCTGTTCATCCAGGATTTCAATCGTTCCGATGCTTTGCGCTTTCTTCAGCTTGCTGCCGGCTTTTTCGCCGACCACCAGATAGTTCAGGTTTTTAGAAACAGCCGAGATATTTTTTCCGCCGTGTTTTTCCACCATTTCTTCTGCGGCTTCTCTGGTAAAAAGGGAGAGTTTCCCGGTAAACAGAAATGTTTTTCCATCCAGAATATTGGACAGGACCTCATTCGTGCTTTCGCCTTTTTCCAGTTTTACGCCGTAAGACTTCAATCTTTCGAGCATTAAAATATTCTCGGAATTATGAAGGAAATCGTACAGGCTGACCGCGATTTTTGTTCCGATGTCTTCCACCTGGCAGAGTTCCTCAACGGTTGCATTTTTCAGCTCGTCGATGGTCGGGAAGTTTTTTACCAGCTTTTTGGCGACGGTTTCTCCCACATGCTTGATGCCGATTCCGTACAAGACTTTTTCAAAAGGAATCTCTTTCGATTTTTCGATCCCCGTAATAATGTTCTGGGCCGATTTCTCAGCCATTCTTTCCAAAGGAAGAAGTTGTTCTTTCGTCAGGACGTAAAAATCGGCAGGGTTTTCAATCAGCCGTTCGCGGTAAAGCTGCTCGATGGTTTCGCTTCCGAGGTTTTCTATATTTAAAGCTTTCCTGGATACGTAATGGATCATCCTTCCGACAACCTGCGGCGGGCAGTGCAGCTCATTCGGGCAGAAATGGATCGCCTGGTCTTCGATTTTTACCAGCTCCGTTCCGCATTCGGGGCAGTTTTTGATATATTCGATTTCTTTGCTGTCTTCCGCTCTTTTTTCCGGATTTACAGCTACGATTTTCGGGATGATTTCACCGCCTTTTTCTACGTAAACAAAGTCATGCTCATGCAGATCCAGCTTTTTGATGATGTCTTCATTGTGCAGCGATGCTCTTTTGACGATCGTTCCGGCCAATAGAACAGGCTTAAGATTAGCTACCGGAGTAATCGCTCCTGTTCTTCCGACCTGATACGTTACTTTATCCAGCTGGGTTTCCACTTTTTCGGCTTTAAATTTATAAGCCATCGCCCATCGCGGTGATTTCGCCGTGTAGCCAAGCTGTCGTTGCTGTTTTAATGAATTCACTTTTAAAACGATACCGTCGATTTCAAACGGCAGGTTGTGCCTTTCCAGATCCCAGAAGGTAATAAATTCCTGTACTTCAGCCATGGTTTTGCACAATCTGGCCTGTTGTGAGGTTTTAAAACCCCAGGATTTCGCTTTTTCCAACAGTTCCCAATGCGATTCGGCAGGAATTTCTTCTGAAATATACTGATATAGTACTGAAGACAGCCCGCGTTTCCGTACCTCGCCGCTGTCCTGCATTTTCAGACTTCCGCTGGCCGTATTTCGTGGGTTCATGAAAGGGTCGAGTCCGTCCTCTTCACGCTGTTTATTGATCTTGTCGAAATTTTTCCGGGTTAAATAGATTTCGCCCCGCATAAAAAAATGTTGCGGAAAATCGCCTTTCAGCTTCAACGGAACATCGGAAATGGTGCGGACATTCCCTGTAATTTCATCCCCCTGGAAACCATCGCCGCGGGTAACCGCCTGCACCAGCTTGCCGTTCTCATACAGAATGGAAATCGAAGCGCCGTCGTATTTCAGTTCAGCAACGAATTCCACGGGTCCGTCGGTGGTTTTGATGATCCTTTTCTCCCAGTCTTCCAGGTCGTCGAAATCATAGGAATTGTCCAGGGAATACATTCTGAATTTATGCTGAACCGTCGGGAACACTTTGGTAATGCCGCCGCCTACCCGTACGGTAGGGGAGTTTTCGTCATAAAATTCAGGGTATTTGGCTTCCAGATCGCGAAGTTGTTCCAGCAGCATGTCGAAATCATAATCTGAAATCGTGGGCATATCGAGGAGATAATAATTTTCATTATGCTGGTGAAGTTCTTTACGGAGATCTTCTATTTTCTGTTGAATATTTTCGGGCATCGGGTTTCTATCTTTTCAGCAAAAATAACTAAATCCGGCGTAAAAAATAAGACAATTACTCATTCTGAGAAAATTAAAAACACGTAACATATTTCAAACGGCTGAATATCTACCGGATAAATTTTGTGTTAAAATTTATTTAACATCAGGTTCCGATAAAGTTTAAAAAATGTTAAAACTCCCTTAAACAAAGGGTTCCCAAAGTCAGGATACCTTTGCAAGCAGCTAATTTGAAAATATGAAAAGAGTAAAAATTGTTTTGGGATTATTGTTCCTGAGTTTCGGGAGCCTGGCTTATGCGCAGACCACGCAGGCCTCTATCACCGGGAAAGTAACCGGTACCGGAAAAACCCCGCAGGAAAAGGTAAAAGTAACGATCGTTAATGAGTCTACGGGATTTAAAACGGAAACGGAAACCAATTCCAGGGGAGAGTATATCTTCAAGGAAATTCCTCTGGGCGGACCATACACGGTGATTGTAAATGATGAAAAGAGGGAAGGCTACAACGTTAACTTCGGAGATCAGGTAACGGTGAACATGGACCTTGCCAGTGAAAAATCTATTGAAGAGGTCGTAGTCGTAGGAAACCTGAAGAACAAGATCGGAAATTTGGGCGCTGCTACTGCCATTACAACGAAAAATATGGGAATTTTACCGGTGAACGGAAGGAATTTCGCTAATCTTGCCGAATTGTCTCCTTTAAGCGGTAAAAACGGAAGTATTTCCGGACAACTGGGTTCTTCTACGAATTTTACCATTGATGGGATGACGGCTAAAAACCCGACTTCTGCAGGAGCTACGACCAGCCGAAGCGGTGCTCCGTTTTCCATTTCCATCGAAGCGGTGCGTGAATTTAAAGTAACCACCAACCAGTATGATGTGACGCTGGGACGAAGCGGCGGAGGAACCATCAGCGCCGTTACGAAATCCGGGACCAACAAGTTTTCCGGAAGTGCCTGGGAATATTTGAGAACCAACTGGCTTTCGAGTCCTTACGACATCCGAGGAAATAAAAGAAATGTGGATTTCTCCACTTCACAGTTCGGTTTCTCTTTAGGCGGCCCGATCATTAAAAATAAGCTTCACTTTTTCGTTGCGTGGGACCACCAGCTGGATTCCCGACCGTTACAGATCGCAGACATCCGGTCTCACGAAGATGAGCTGAGGCTGAATACCACTACGGCAACTTTAAATAAATTTTTAGATGTTGCAAGGGCGAAATACGGCGTGGCCAACAGCCCTCAGTTCGGAAGCTTTGACAAAGTAAGAAATTCAGATGCGGCATTTTTACGTCTGGACTGGCAGATCAACGAGAAAAACTTATTAACACTGAGAAATAATTTCACCTATGATTTAAATAAAAACGGATTGGCAGATAATACGGCCATCACGGCTTTTGAATCGTATGGAAACGATAAAAACCTAGACAATAGCTTATTGCTGACCTTACGATCTAACCTGAAGCCTAATCTCACTAATGAGTTGAAGGCACAGTATCTTTACACGTTCCAGGACAGCTACCAGAACGATCAGCTGGGGCATCCGGTACCGAGAGCCATCGTTGAAAATATCGTAAGCAGCATCGACGGTAAAGACAGAGCGACCAACATCCAGATCGGAGGTCATCGTTTCGCACAGGAAAGTTTCAGAAACAATGTTTTCCAATTGGTAGACAATTTATATTACAATACCGATAAGGTTAAATATACTTTCGGAGCGGACCTGATGTATACCATGGCCCGATCGGTTTACGGAAGTGAGGTGAACGGAAGGTTCCATTTCAGGGAAAATCCTGCGCAGACCGGGGATAACCTGTATAATTTCAACAACCAGATCGCTTACCGTTTTTACAGGGAAGTGCCTTTGATGACCGATCCTTCAGTAAAATCCAATATTTATAACCTCGGCGTATACGGGCAGATCCAGACGAAAGTGGCAAAAGGGCTGGATTTGATGGCCGGTTTACGTCTGGATTACGGCGGCTATCCGAAAGCAGGATTCAACCAGAAGCTATACGACGAAATGGGAATCAGAACGGATAACCAGATCAAATCATTCATTATTCAGCCGAGATTCCAGTTTGACTGGAACATCAATGAAGGAAATAAGGATTTCTTAAGATTCGGAGCCGGGATATTTTCATCTGATATCAACAATTACATGATTATCAATAACCTGGTGTTTGATGGCAGACATTTGGCAACGGTAGATGTGACCGGTAAAGATGTTCCTGTTCCGGACTTCAATAGCTATAGAAATGATTACAGCACAGTTCCAACCCTTGCCCAATATCAGCTTCCGACCATCAATTACACCGGAAAAGATGCCAAAATCCCTGTGGTTTACAAAGCGAATGTATCGTATACCCATTTCTTTAACGAAAGATTCAGAGCGGGTGTAGCAGCGTATATGGCTCTTGGAAGGAACAATTATTTCTATTATGACCGGAATATGGTGGCCAATCCGAATTTTACACTGGATAATGAAGGCGGAAGAGGGGTATTTGTTCCGGCAGCGACCATCGCCGCTAACGGAACCCTGAACTGGAAAGACGGAAGAATCAACAAAAATTTCGGCAGGGTGCTGGAACTGGTGAGCGACGGAAAAGTAAACCAGTATTCTTTTGTCGTGGATACCAGTTACCGGTACTGGAAAGACGGAGAAATTACGGCAAGCTATACCTGGGCGGATATTAAAGACAATACCTCTTACAACGGAAACGTAGCCAATTCGGCAACTTTATCCACGCCGGTGGCCAGCAATCCGAGAAACCTGAGAATGTCGTATTCCGATAACCAGTTCCGAAATAAAGTGGTGATCTACGGAAATTCACCGACGATTGCAGGATTTACCCTGGGGATCAGATATGCCGGAATGGGCGGAACGCGTTTCTCCGTACTGGCCGGAGGGAATGTAAACGGGGATTTCGTGGATTCCAATGACCTGGCCTACATTTTCCCGAACCTTACGCAAACCCTGATCGATAATCCTGAAGTAGGCACAGCCCTGAAAAATTACATCACCGATTACAATAATAAAATTGCGGAAAGAAACGGCGGAAAGAACGGTTTCTACGGAATCTGGGACGTTCGTGTAGCGAAGAAGATCAAATTTGAAAAAATCGGGGCTTTCGAGCTTTCGGTGGATATTTTCAACGTGGCGAACCTGCTGAATAAAGAATGGGGTGTTAACAAATCCTACGGCAATACATCACTGTACCGGATCACCGGATTTGATCAGACGACCAGGCAGTTCAAATACAGCCTAAATACGAGCGGTCTGGAGCCGTTAAGCGGAAATCCGTATCAGATCCAGATCGGAGCAAAATACACGTTCTAAGAATGTGAGGTGAATGGTCATTGTTGTTTTCTTATTTGAATGGATCAAAATATTTTAAATGATCATCATTCACTGACGAAGCAAAATTGACCATTCTCTTAAATTTATATACCTTTATCTGAAAGTTGAAAAGCTTTTTAGTTTAATATTTAATTTATAATATGAAAAATTTTATCTTAGGGTTAGCAGTTTTAAGCACAGTGGTTATGAAGGCACAAACCCAAGTTATTGCCCACAGAGGGTACTGGCAGACCCAGCCGCCGACGACGGAAAATTCCCTGAAGTCACTGGAGAATGCACAGCAGTTAAAGATCTACGGCTCCGAATTCGATGTACGGATGACGAAAGACGGGGTTCTGGTGGTAAACCATGACGAGCATCACGCTAAAATGGAAATCTCCGAAACTGATTTCAAAAACCTGGAGAAAGTAAAACTATCCAACGGCGAAGACTTTCCCACTTTAAAGGATTATCTGAAACAAGGAAAAAAAGATAAGGCCCTTAAACTGATCGTTGAAATAAAGCCGGACAAGACCAAAGAAAAAGAAGATGAACTGACGGCAAAGACGATTAAAATGATTAAAGACATGAAGCTGGGATCGCAGTGCGAGTTTATTTCTTTCAGCCTGAATATCTGTAAGGAGATCAAAAAGCTGGAGCCTTCGTTTAAAGTACAGTACCTGAAAGGAGAGCTTTCTCCACAACAGATCAAAGACGAAGGGCTGGACGGAATCGATTACCATTACAGCATTTTCCAGAAGAATCCGACCTGGATTGCCGATGCAAAAGCTTTGGGACTGATTACCAACGCCTGGACGGTAAATGATATTGCCATTGCAGACGAGCTGAAAAAACAGGGAATTGGATTCATTACCACCAATATCCCGGATCAGTTTAAAAAATAAGCCCGGTTATATTTTAACCTAAAAAACAGCCTGTCTCTTTTGGGACAGGCTGTTTTGCTTATATAAATAAATTCGATCATATGAATGATGAATCAAGCCAAGAAATAAGAAAGCCGGGTAGTGGCTAAAAAACGTCCTTTATTCATCATCCCAACCCATTATACTTCGGATTTGCGCTTAAATACATATTAATTTCTAAATAAAAGCTTTTCGTGGCAGCTGTGTGGTATATTTTATTATCCCATAAAAAGACAATAAAAATATATAAATAAAACGACCTTATCATATTAAAAATACGTAACGGCTTTAATGGGCTGTTAGACAGAAATGTATCTTTTCCTGTTAAAGATAAATTAATAAACCGTTTAATAATTCTTTAATATCTGTTAAAATCATGTTAAAGCCATCCTCATAATGTCGTTTTATTTTTGCGCAAACAATAAGGATATGCGTAAAGCAACACAAAAAGTACTCATCTTATCATTATTAGGACTCGTCAGTGTAGAAGTGGCAGCCCAGCAAAAGGCAAAAAAAGACACCATTAAAAACATTGATGAAGTAGTGGTAACCGCTTTGGGAATCAAAAGAAAAAACAAAGCGCTTGGATATTCTACGGAAACCATCAACTCAGACCAGCTGTTAAGAACACAGAATACGCACTGGACAAGTGCGCTGGAAGGAAAGGTTGCCGGACTTAAAATTCAGACTGCCGGGGCAGGACCTCTGACAACACCCAGAATTACTTTAAGAGGAGATGTTTCAATGAGCAGCATGTCCGATAACCAGGCACTTATTGTCCTGGATGGTGTTCCGCTGAACTCGCGGACAGTAGGTACGGGAACTCCTGCTTACGGTGCGGGTGCGGGAGGAGATGTTCCGATCGATTACGGAAACGACCTCAGCAGCATTAATCCGGACGATATAGAAAGCATCACCGTGCTGAAAGGGCCAAGTGCCTCTGCTCTATACGGATCAAGAGGGGCATTGGGAGCGATCATGATTACGACAAAATCCGGAAAAACAAAAAACGGGAAGATTCAGGTAACGCTAAATTCTTATACCAGTTTTGAATCTGTTCTCAAATGGCCTGATTATCAATACGAATATGGCCAGGGTACTCTGCAGAAGGATAAAACCGGGAATTATTATTATTCCTATGGCTTATCGGCGGATGGAGTAAATACCGGATCTACCAGCAGTGCTTTCGGACCGAAATTCCAGGGGCAGTCTTTCTTCCAGTACGATCCTAACGTTCAGGGACAGAGCAAGGAAAGACAGCTCTGGAGACCTTATAAAAACAACATCAAGGATTTCTGGGAGGTGGGAAGTACTTTCTCAAACAACCTTTCCATTGAAAATTCCAATGATAAAACCGCATTCAGGGCGTCGCTTTCTTACCTTAAAAATGAATGGATGATGCCGAATACGGGACTTGAAAAATGGGGAGCCGCCATCTCCGTCGATCATAAAATCAATGACCGTTTTAAAGCAAATATTAAATTATCCTACAACCAGACAAAAAGTGATAACCTTCCGGCTACAGGATATAACAACCAGTCGATTTCCTATTTCATGATCTTCCAGAATCCGAATGTGGATCTGGCATGGTACCGGCCAATCTGGAAGACAGGACAGGAACAGGTTGACCAGATCCATCCTTTCAGTTCCTATATCGACAACCCTTACCTGATTGCGTATGAAATGACAAACAGCCTTGATAAGCAGAATATTGTTGGAAATGTGAGTTTAAACTATCAGATTGATAAACATTTCGATGTATTGCTCAGATCCGGAATGGCTATAAATGATGAGTTCCGTACCCAGAGAAGGCCCTGGAGTTCTGCCAACTTCCTTCAGGGATATTACAGGGAACAGTATGTGGACGGATTTAATTTTAATAATGATTTAATGATCAATTATAAAAATACGTTCGGTGCCTTTAACTTCTCTGCAACGGCAGGAGGATCCACTCAGTATTTTGAACAGCTGACCAAAGATTATTATGCATTGGGTCTTAAAAAGGCAGGGGTTTACAATCTTACCAATGCTATATCGCAGCGCTTCGATATCCCGCAGCCATACGATAAAATGGTAAGCAGTGCATATGGGCTGGCTTCATTAAGCTATAAGGACAGAATCTTTTTAGATATTACTGCCCGTAACGACTGGAGCAGTACTTTACCCAAGGCAAACCGGTCTTATTTTTACCCGTCGGTATCCTCATCATTTATCCTTTCCGATATTTTCGGGCTGAAAAGCAGCCGGTTCAATTTCTGGAAACTCAGGGCTTCATGGGCACAGACCGGAAATGATACGGAACCTTATCAGCTGCTGAACTATTATAACCCGAGTCTTGCATTTCCCGGTTCCGTTGAGGTTTCCAACCGCTACCTGAATCCGAACCTTAGGCCGGAAATGCTTACCAATATAGAAGGCGGTATGGATTTCAGCCTTTTCAATAACCGGTTAACCTATAACATTACCGCCTACCAGAGTAACTCCGTGGATCAGATCATCAGAAACGTTCCGGTGCTGTGGGAAACAGGATACACGCAACGGGTAATCAACTCGGGAGAGATCAGGAACCGAGGAATCGAAATGATGCTGAACGCCTATCCTGTAAAAAACAAGGATTTCACATGGAACGTCGCTGTTAACTGGTCAATGAACAGAAACAAAATCTTATCGCTTCCTGAAGAATTCAACGGACAGCCTTATACATATGCAAGTGTCGGAGGTGTTGTATATTATAATGCAGTCGTAGGAGGATCGCTTGGAGATCTTTACGGATACGGATTAATGTATTCCCCGGACGGCCAGGTCGTATACGGTAGCGACGGATTAACAGCGAAGCCGGCACAGATGAAGAAAATCGGGAATGCTTATCCGAAGTGGAGAGCCGGAATCCAGAATGAATTCAGATATAAAAATATCTCCGTGAGTTTTTCCTTTGACGGACAGTATAAAGGGATGGCTTATTCCCAGTCGCATCACAAAATGTCCGAACAGGGTAAGCTTGCCCACACGCTGGAAGGAAGAGACAATCCCGGCGGCCTGATCGTAGGTCAGGGTGTTGTACAGAATGCAGACGGTTCTTATGTTCCGAACACAAAAGGAATCCTGGTATCCGCTTATTACGCCGATTACTACAGAAGAGCCAATGTGGAAACCAATACATTCGATACGTCCTTTATTAAACTAAGAGATGCAAGAGTTGCCTATTCATTTCCGAAATCGGTAACGGGTCCTTTAAAAATTACAGACCTTACCCTGGCACTGTTCGGAAAAAACCTCTGGATGTGGACCAAGTTTCCGCTGTTTGATCCTGAAGCGGCAACGCTGGATAACGCAACCATTACACCGGGCGTGGAAATGGGCCAGCTGCCGGCATCAAGAACCATCGGTTTCCAGCTCAATGTAAAATTTTAAATCTTAAGACATGAAAAAAACAATAGTTAAATATATTCTTCTGGCAGGTATTGCTTTTACGGTGGCATCCTGCGACAGAACTTCTGATGAAATAAATGTAGACGACAGCAAGATCTATGAACCGGAAGTCTCCAGCTTTTTGGCTCCGCTGCAATACAATATGGCTTCTGTAGGATATTCGAGGGCAAATGATTTTACGTTCGATATCATGCAGGTTTCCCTGGATTTTCCAAACGAAGGAAATACCCTGAGCCGATACAACATTACTGAAAATACCGGTGCAGGCTATTGGAACAACAGTTATAAATGGATCAAGCAGATTTACGAAATGAAAAAAGCAGCAATTAGCAGTAATGATAAAAATTATGAAGCTATTGCGCTTGTTCTGAATGCCTGGGTATATTCCAACCTTACCGATACTTACGGGGATGTTCCTTTTTCCGAAGCTTCGAGACTGGATGAAGCAATCAGCCAGCCGAAATTTGACCAGCAGAAAAATATCTATATCCAGATGCTTGATGATCTGAAAAGAGCAAATTCCCTTTTCGTTACGACAAAAACATTAACGGGAACCGATCTTTTCTACAATGCAAACAATGATGTGAACGGAATAACAAGCTGGAAGAAATTCTGTAACTCTCTTAGCTTGCGGCTTCTGACAAGAATCTTAGCAAAAAACGGCGAAGTGAATGTAAATGAAAGAATCCAGGAAATTGTGAATAATCCTACAGTTTATCCGATATTCCAGAGTAATTCGGAAACGGCAAAACTGAATATTACCGGCGTGGCTCCGTTAATGCCGCCGATTGCAAGACCTCAGGACTTTACTACCGGGCGTGCCGCTTCAGAATTTTTTGTTGAAACTTTAAAAGGGAATAATGATCCCCGGATGCCATTGTTTTTCAGCCAGGCCAAAAACCTTCAGGGTGCGAATATCGGTTATAAAGGAGCGCCTTCAGGCTATGCTTACGGAATGGTTTTCGATTATCAGCCTTCCAATATGAACCAGAATCTGGCAAAAGCCCCTTTAAATATTTTGGTTTATCCTTACGCAGAACTGCAGTTTATTCTTTCAGAGCTTGCTTTTAAAGGGATTATTCCCGGAAGTGCACAGACGTACTACGAAAACGGAGTAAAAGCAACCATCGAACAGTGGGGATCGACTATGCCGTCTAATTATTTTTCCAACCCTAAAGTAGCTTACAACGGAACCCTGGAAAGAATCATGCTTCAGAAATATGTGGCCTTATTCTTCGTAGACCAGCAGCAGTGGTTTGAAAAAAGAAGAACAGGATTTCCGGTATTGCCGAACAACGGAGGATTGCTGAATAACGGAATCATGCCGTCACGACTGATGTATCCGCCAAATCCAAGGGTACTGAATACCACCAATTACCAGGCAGCCGTACAGCAGATGGGCGGAGACAACATCAACGTAAAAGTATGGTGGAATAAACCATAATTAAAAATCAAATAATTATCACTAATCCATTGCTGAGTGATAACGCCCTTGCGAACGAAAAAAATTAACGGTTTTAAACAAAATCCTTTGCGGACGTAGCGTTAAAAACCGGCAGTCACAAATAAATTAATCAAAATTAAATGAACATAAAATTTTTAATGCCCTGCATGCTGATTTCAGCCATGGCATTCTCTCAGGCCTCCGTTTCGGGATATGTATATGAAGACGGGAATAAAAACCAGAAGAAAGAAAACCGCGAAAAAGGAATTGAAGGCGTAGCCGTTTCCAATGGTGCCCAGGTCGTCCTTACCGATAAAAACGGAAGATACAGCCTGCCGGTTCAGGACGGGCAGACCATCTTCGTGATCAAGCCTTCCGGATACATGACGCCTGTTAACGGGAACAATCTTCCACAGTATTACTACCAGTATAAGCCGAAAGGTTCACCAGCAGACTACAAGTACAAAGGTTCGGCACCGACCGGAGAACTTCCGAAGGAAATTAATTTTGCCCTGAACAGGCAGAATGAAAGCAAGAATTTCGACATTCTGGTATTCGGGGATCCACAGCCTTATACAGAAAAGCAGCTGGATTATTTCAGGAGAGCGATTGTGAATGAAGTGAAAAATACCAAGAAAAACGCGGTGCTGGGAATCAGCCTAGGGGATCTGGTAGGGGACAATTTAAGTCTGCAGAAACCTTATGCCGATGTGATGAAAGAAGTTGGATTGCCATGGTACAACGTGATGGGAAATCACGACATGAACTATGAGGCTAAGGAAGACATGATGTCCGACGAAACGTTTGAATCCAATTTCGGTCCGGCTAACTATTCTTTCAATTACGGAAACGTTCATTTCATGGTGCTGGATGACATTCTGTACCCGGATCCGCGTGACGGAAAAGGCTATTGGGGCGGTTTCCGCGAAGATCAGCTTCAGTTTATAGAAAACGACCTGAAACTGGTGGATAAAAACAAACTGATCGTCGTTTCTTTCCATATTCCATTGGAACATAAAAACGAAGACAACTTCAGAAATTCCGACCGTCAGAAATTATTCGATTACCTGGCGCCTTTCAAAAATGCTTTGCTTTTATCGGCACATACCCACATTCAGCAGCAGCTGTTCTACGGAAAAGAGGCAGGTTGGAACGGTTCCAAAGACCTTCATGAATATAATGTGGGAACAACCTGCGGCGATTGGTGGTCCGGAACTTCAGACGATCTTGGACTTCCGGCTTCTACGATGAGAGACGGAACTGCGAAGGGATATTCTTTTATCAGCTTTAATGATAATGAATATAAAGTAAAATACAAGACTGCCGGGAAACCGGAAGATTACCAGATCAACCTGTACGTTCCGAAAGTAATTCCCTTCCCTTCAAAGACCTCGGCGAAAATCCTCGCCAATTTCTTCATGGGAAGCAAAAAAGACAAGGTAGAATACAGAATAGACGGCGGCCCATGGGAAGAGATGCAATATGATGAAACGGTAGACCCGAATTTTGCCCTGTCGGTTTACAAGTGGGATACCACCCAAAATATGCTGACCGGCAGAAGGCCTTCCAATCCGGAAAGCTCAAAGCATATCTGGACGGCGGATTTCCCGAAAAAACTTTCCTTAGGAAAACATAATGTTGAGGTAAAAGCAACGGATATGTATGGGAATCCATTCTCTGCAACCGATGAATTTGATGTTCAGAATCCAATCCTTATTCCTTAATTTTCATTTATTACTATACTTTCAAAGAAACCGGCCCGCTTTTGGGTCGGTTTTAATTTTAGCCTGAAAATAACCAAACCTTCAAGGTTTATAGTAGTAAGTAATCCAAAGCGCTCAACGCTCCATCAAACCTTCAAGGTTTTTAAAACCTTGAAGGTTTATAATCAATTGTAATAAGAAGAAAAACCCTCACATTTATTATATCAATCGTCACCATATTTTTAGAGGGCCTGTTTTTCCAAATCATCTTTCGTAAATTTGCCTGCGAATAAAAAATTCTAAAAAATGAATATCAACGGAAAAAATGCCATTGTTACAGGAGGCGGAAGAGGACTGGGAAAAGCAGTGGCTTTAGCACTGGCTGCCGAAGGCGTACACGTGGCCATCACGGGAAGAAATGAAGAAAACCTTAAAATGACGGTTGAAGAGATCAAAAAGTTTGGGGTAAATGCAACCTATGCGGTCTTTTCCGTAGACAATGAAATCCAGGTAAAGGCGGGAATCGAGTTGGCAGCGGAACAGCTGGGCGGCATTGATATTCTTATCAACAATGCGGGCATCGGCGACTTCGGATCCATCGAAGAGATGTCTTCCGAAACCTGGGAACAGGTGATCAGAACCAACCTTTTCGGAGTATATTATGCTGCCAAAGCAGCTTATCCGTTCATGAAGGCCAAAGGGGAAGGCGATATCGTAAACGTAGCCTCAACAGCCGGCCTGAAAGGCGGTCCGAACATGTCGGCTTATGCAGCATCCAAAGCAGCCGTGGTTTCTTTGTCACAATCCATGATGGCGGAATGGAGAAAGCAGAACATCCGCGTTATTACCTTAACGCCAAGCACCATCGCTTCCGATATGAGCATCCAGGGCGGATTAACGGACGGAAATCCTGAAAAAGTTCTTCAGCCGGAAGATTTTGCCGAATGGGTACGCGATATCCTGAAGATGAACAGACGTGCTTTGATCGCCAACGGTTCTATTTTCTCAACGAATCCGTAATCGGGTTAAAATTCAAAGTTTAAAGTTTCGGGTTCAAGGTTCTAGAATCTGATCGTATATCTAAAGCGGGCTCCGGTCCGCTTATTTTATAAATGATTTCTTTACTGTTCAATATAAACGACTCGCCAAGATACACAGATTTGTACAGGTGATACGTGGTTTCGAGTAACCCCAGCCACCGGGTTTGCCCTTCCTTAAAACAGAGAAGTAAGCAACTCTTACAAAAATTTAACCACCTCGTTTATCCATCCCGCAGGGATCTCAACATAGGATCAGCGATAAATACGGATCGCATTTTTTTTCTCCTATTAACACAAAAATCTCTGGTTTTTTAAAAACATTTGTGCGCTTTCTTCAGCATGAATCACTTATCTTCTTTATACAGCATCAATGTCTTTTGCCTCTTTTGTGGTTAAATTTTTTTTTCGGTCATTTTAAACCATAGATCTGCGAATCTTCACAGATAATGGCGTGGCTTCGAGTAACCTCAGCCACCGGGTTTGCCCTTCCTTAAAACAGAGAAGTAAGCAACTCTTACAAAAATTTAACCACCTCGTTTATCCATCCCGTAGGGATCTCAGCATAGGATTAGGATAAGCAAGGATCGTGAGATTTCTTCTCGTATTACCACACAAAAAATCTCTGATTTTAAAAACTTTTGTGCGCTTCCTTCAGCATGAATCATTTATCTTCTTTATACAGCATCAATATCTTTTGCCTCTTTTGCGGTTAAATTTTTTTTCAGTCATTTTAACCGCAGATCTACACAGATTTTCACAGGGGGTTGAGTTTAAATAATGCAGTTTAGATCCTTTCAGGATGACAAAATGAGAAGATGAATTAAGTATAACCTCATGAAAATCTTTGATTTTCTTTCTCATGTGCTCTAAAATGTTTCAAAGTGTATCAATCTAAAATCTAATGTGTCTTATGTGTTAAATTTTACGAAGACGATAAATTAAAAGTGATACTCTAGCCAAAATTGATCCTCTGCAATATTTATTCAACCTTCCTGAAGCAATATTCACATTTCAATTTTTAAATATTTATTTTTGCAACAAATTAGTTACATGCAAAATTATTTAGAATTCGATTTCAAAATTACCCCGCTTCAGCCGTGGAACGAAATCTTAATGGCCGAACTGATTCAGATCGGTTTCGACAGTTTCACCGAAGAGCTGGAAGGGATTTTAGGATATATCCAGAAAGACCTTTTTGATGAAGAGGAACTGAAAGCTTTACCTCTTTTTGAAAATGAAGATGTGAAAATCGAATATACGTTCAAAGAAATGCCTAACATCAACTGGAATGAAGAGTGGGAAAAGAACTTTGAGCCGATCAATATCGATGATAAAGTGCTGATCCGTGCAGAATTCCACGAATCGGTTCCGGGAATGCACGAGATCGTCATCCAGCCGAAAATGTCTTTCGGAACGGGCCATCATCCGACAACCCACCTGATGATCCAGCAGATGATGGATATTGATTTCCAGGGTAAAAAAGTGCTGGATATGGGCTGCGGAACTTCCGTGCTGGCCATTTACGCCAAACAGAACGGTGCCGGCGAAACAAAAGCCATCGACATCGATGAATGGTCGGTAGAAAATTCAAAGGAAAATGCAGCCCGCAATAACGTTGAGCTGGACATCGAATTGGGAACCGCCGACAATTTAGGCAAAGAAAATTACGACATCATTCTGGCGAACATCAACCGAAATATTCTGATTTCCGATATTCCGACATATGTTACCGTACTGAACGACGGTGGCAGACTTTTGCTTTCCGGATTGTGTTTCTTCGATGTGGACGATATCCTGGAAGTCTGCAAGGAAAATGGGCTGGAGCTTAAAAAGCAGCTGCAGCGGGAAGAGTGGGTGAGCCTGCTCCTGGAAAAATAAACACCCCTGAATATTAATATGAAAACCTTTTTTACCGCTTTATTTTTGCTTACTGTTCAATTCCTATTTGCACAAGAAGAAATATATACGGACGGAATTTTTAATTTCGAAGAAAATAAACCGCAGAAAATATTTACCGCCGGTGCAAGAATCCGGCAGTCCCCTGAAGTAAATGCACAGATCCTGGATTCTTTACAGGCCAATCAGCAGGTGTTGATCCTTAAAAAAGAAGAAAAAGTCCTGAAGCTGGGTGAGAGAGTGGCCAACTGGTACGAAATTTCTTATCAAAAAGGTGAACAGACTTCCAAAGGTTACATTTGGGGAGGCAATCTCTGTATCGGCCACCGGAACAGGAACGGCTACGATTTCCTGATAGGAATTACGAAGACCATCACCAAAAAAGACCCGCAGTTTCCGGCCGAGGCTATTCAGCAGAACATGGCTGCCGTTAAAATGATGGAAAGCAATACCGTTATTGGTGGGGTTTCCTTTGAAATGGGATCCGGAGAAAGTTTAAGCTATGGAACTTTTACAATAGAAAGCAATCACAAACTCAAAAATGTAGAGTTTACCTTGAAAGCCACTGTTTCCGGGGAAGCATGCGGCATTCCCGGGTATGATCAGTATATTTTATTTACCGGTAAAAAACTGATTGCCCTGCCTCAGCTGATGAGCGTAGGCGATGCCGACGTCTACTACCACCACGAAGAATTTGTTTTTCCCAATGATAAGGGCGGAATCCCCAACGCTTTCATCTTTAAAATGGAGGAAATGGAAAAAGATGAAAAAGACCGCGAAAAAAAGAAAAAAGCTTCGAAAACTTACCTTTGGGATGGAACCGCTTACCGGCTGAAATAAATCCGCTAACTCAAAAACAGGCCCATGAAAAACAATACAAGCCGGGGCGACGAAAAGCTTTTCCCGGTTTTAACTACCGAAAGGCTGATATTGCGAAGATTTCAGCAGGATGACATCGGATCGGTATACAAAGGACTGTCGCATCCGGAGGTAATCAGGCATTATGGAGTAAGCTACGGCAGCATGGAAGCTACTCAGGAGCAGATGGATTGGTTTGAAATGATCGAGAGAGAAGAAAAAGGGCTTTGGTGGGCGGTCTGCAGCAAACAGGACCAAACCTTTCTTGGGGCTCTCGGGTTCAACAACTGGACAAAAGAACACCGGAAAATCGAAATGGGCTACTGGCTGCTGCCCGAATACTGGGGCTGCGGAATCATCGGTGAAGCCGGACGGGCCGCCTGCAACTATGCTTTTCAGAAAATGTCGGTCCATAGGATCGAAGCCGTCGTAGAAACGGAAAATGGCAATAGCAAAAAAGTCATGGCCCAGCTGGGTTTTGAGCTAGAAGGCGTCATGAGAGACTGTGAAATAAAAGACGGAAAATTCATTAGCCTGGAGATGTATGCAAAGCTAAACCGGATTTAAAAATTGATCATTCGTCCGGATTAAAACGGTAGGGCATCAATCGCTAAAATCGGAGGAAGTTATTTAAATGTAATTTTCCTTTTTAGGAAAGTCAAGCTCCATAGGAGCAGTCTGTTAACAGGTATAAATTATGGCTTTTAATAAGCTCCACAGAAGCGACCTGTCCTCTCACAGCTCGTCTTACCTGAATTTTTGTAACCTGATCTTTTCTTTTCAAATTAATTAAATTCTTGCTTAATCCTGCAACTTTTGTGCATGATCCAACTTTTGTGCATGATCCGGGATGCTCTATCCAGTTGAGCCGTAACTAAAAACAAAAAACCTCACAACGGAAGTTGTAAGGCTTAAAGTGAGCGCGAAAGGATTCGAACCTTTGACCGTCTGCTTAGAAGGCAGATGCTCTATCCAGCTGAGCTACGCACCCTAAAGTGTTTTTGAAGTCGGGGCGGCAGGATTCGAACCTGCGACCTCCTGGTCCCAAACCAGGCGCGATGACCGGACTACGCTACGCCCCGATTGAGGTCATCTTTTAACAAGAATTACCTTGTTTTTTGTGGGTGCAAATATAGAACGTTTTTTTGAATTAAAAAAATAAATTTACATTAATTTTTTTAATATTTCTGAAGGTAAACTTTTCGATTGAATTCACAGCGTTCATAATCATAAGATTAGCCGGTTCTCAAAGATAAAATAAATGAGTATTCCCGGCAGCTCTTCAAAATAAGGGAATACCCATGTAAAAATACCGGATAATTCTTTTAGTCACTTTTTTGTGATATGAGGTACGTGTTTATAAAAAAAATGTTTTGTGTATGCTTTTTCTTTATTATATTTATCATTATAATGATTTATGCTTTAAAATATGAATAACTATCCGGTTCCCGATAACGAAAACGAACGGATTAAAAGGCTTCAACTCTTAGATCTTTTAAACCTGTCCAAAGATCCCCAGCTTGATATTTTTACAGAAACGGCACGTCTTATTTCAGGATGCCAGATTTCATTCATCGCCATTATGGAAAGCGAGACCCATATCATAAAAAGTTGTATAGGAGCTTCGATGGATGTTCTGGACCGTAAGGATGCAATCTGCCATTATCCCGTAGCAACCGGGCAGATGGTAATTATCCGGGATACGTTGCTTGATGAGCGGTCATCCGGTAATTCCGTGATTATCGAAGCCGGCATCCGTTTTTATGCAGGGGTACCGCTTATCGATGAGGACGGCTTTGCCCTCGGTACGCTGTGCGTCCTGCACAATGAACCCAAAACCTTGTCCGAAGAACAGATTGCGACGCTTAAAAAGTTAGGAAATGCGGTTACCGGACTTCTGCTTGCTAAAAGAAGAAATATTCAGGCCGGATACTTCCAGCAGATTTTTGACGTCTCAAACAATCCGATTTGTGTCCTAAACGATAAGCTGGCCGTGAAAGATATAAATCCTGCTTTTGAAGAAGCATTCAGGCTAGACAGGGATGAGGTAACCGGTTTGTATTTTTTACAGCTCCTCGGTGATCAGCCGGAAGATGTTACCTCAAAAATAGAGCATTTTTTAAAACAGGGTGAAGAACTGATGATCACGACGTCTTCAAAAATTGAGGGCAATCAGACGGTTATTATTGAATGGTACCTAAAGCGAAATCACAGCCACTCCGAAGTTTTTTGTTTCGGAACAAACGTCACACAGCATATTGAGGAAAAGCAGAAACTTGAAAGCTCTGAGCGTCGTTTTAGGCGATTTTTTGAAAACGCGATCGGTTTGATGAGCATGCATGATATGGAAGGGAATATTCTTGAAGTGAATAAAAAAGGAAGGGAGACCCTGCATTATTCGGAAGAAGAGGTTGAAGGGCTCAATTTAAAAGATCTGGTTCCTGAAAAGAATCACAAAGGCCTTCAGGAGTATTTACAGTATATCAACCAAAATAAGGAGCATCTGGGAACGATGATTCTCAAAACAAAAGAGGGTGAAGAACTGATCTGGATGTACCACAACCGTGTTGAGTATGATAAAGAAGGAAATCCTTATGTACTGAGCACAGCCTTGAATATAACAGAAAGGATGCTGCTTGAAAAAGACCTTCTCTATACGAAAAAAATACTGGAACAGACCAGTGCCGCGGCTCAGGTCGGAGGATGGGAGGTTAACCTAAAAGATCAATCCGTATTCTGGTCTGATACCACTAAAGAAATCCATAAAGTGGAAGCCGGTTATCAGCCCGAATTCGAGGAAGCAGTGCGTTTTTACCTTGAAGAAGACCGGGAGAGGGTAGGGTTTTTATTCAACCGGGCGATCTCGGAAGGAGTCGGATATGATGAAGAATTTCAGCTGGTACGGCAGGACGGCGTCATCATCTGGGTACGCGTAAAAGCAATCCCCGAATTTGAAAACGGAGTCTGTGCCAGGGTGTTCGGGATTATTCAGGATATCGATGCATTTAAAAAGCTTTACCTCGAACTGTCGAAAAAAGAAGCCATGCTGCAGTCTTTCGTAACGTATGCTCCGGTTGCCGTAGCGATGTTCGACAGGAATCTCAATTATATCTCCGCGAGCAGCTGCTGGAAAGACGAATTTAATTTTATTGGCATGGAGCTGGTAGGTAAAAATATTTTTACCATTTCACCGAACGCCTCCGATGAAATCCGGACCATCTACAGGGATGCCATCAGGGGCAAAGATTATAAAAGTGAGGATTTCACCCTGGTGGTGAGTCATAAGGAAGAGCTTCAGCATTATAATCTTGAAGTTAGGCCCTGGTATCTGTCGGATGGTGTCATCGGAGGACTTATCGTTTCCGTACAGAATATTACCAATACCATAAAAACCAACAACGAGCTTAAAGAAGCCAAGAAGATGGCTGATATTGCAAGCAAGGCGAAATCGGAATTTTTAGCCAATATGAGCCATGAAATCCGTACGCCGCTGAACGGGGTTATCGGTTTTTCGGACCTACTGCTGAAAACACCGCTTAATGAGACACAGAAGCAATACCTCAACTACATCAACGAGTCAGGAGAAAATCTATTGGCCATCATCAGTGATATTCTGGATTTTTCAAAAATAGAGTCCGGTAAAATGGAACTTGTGATCGAAAAATGCAATGTGTATGATCTGGTCAATCAGGTTATCAATGTCATCCTGTATCAGTCTCAGAAGAAGAATATCGAATTGTTGCTGAATATTGAGCCGGGACTGCCTAAAACTTTATGGATCGATGAATCCCGGCTAAAACAGATCCTGATCAACCTGTTGGGAAATGCCGTGAAGTTTACGGAACAGGGCGAGATCGAGCTCAAAGTAGAAAAGCTGGATATGGACGGTGAGAAAATTGCGCTTCGGTTTGCCGTCCGCGATACCGGCGTCGGAATTGCAGAAGAAAAGCAGCAATACATCTTCAATGCTTTCACCCAGGAAAACAGTTCGATCAGCAAAAGATATGGCGGAACCGGGCTCGGGCTCACGATTTCCAATAATATCCTGGGCTATATGGGAACGCATCTTGAATTAAACAGCAGCCCCGGCAGAGGCTCTGTCTTCTATTTTGATATCGAAGTTCCCTACGAACTTTCCGAAGCGGGCAATGATGAAGAACTGAAAATCAAAAAAGCACTGGTAGTAGATGATAATGAAGCGAACAGGATCATCCTTCAGCACATGCTTGCCTATAAAAATATCGAATCGAAACTGGCCGCTAACGGGATGGAAGCTTTGCAGATCCTGCTGTCCGGTGAACGTTTCGATATTATCCTGATGGATTATCACATGCCGGTAATCTCAGGGCTGGAAACCATAGAAAAAATCAAAGCTTTATTCAGCAAAAAGGACGAAACTTCGCCGCTGGTTGTTCTTCATACTTCCTCAGAGGAACACGATGTCATCAATTCCTTCCGCCAGGAGGAAAACTCCTATTTCCTGTTGAAACCCATCAAATCGGAAGAATTGTACAGAACCCTGAGGAGAGCGGTGGAAAACAACGAAAATGAAATCCAGGAAATGGTTCCGCAGGAAAGTCAGGAGCCTGCTTTGCAAATACCGGAACTGCAGGTGCTTCTGGTAGATGACAATCCGGTTAATATGATCCTGAATCATAAAATGATGACCTCGCTGATTCCTGATGTACAGCTTACCGAAGCCGTTAATGGGCTGGAGGCCTGGGAACAATGTCAAAACCGGGATTTTTCACTGATCCTGATGGACGTACAGATGCCGGTAATGGACGGGATGGAAGCCACAACAAAAATCCGGCAGCTGCCGGGCTATGCGAAAGTGCCAATCATCGGGGTGACTGCCGGAACGATAGCCGGGGAAAAAGAAAAATGCCTGGCAGCAGGAATGGATGATTTCCTTCCTAAGCCGCTCCGCCAGGCCGATCTTTTGGAAATGTTGAAAAAACATGTCCCAAGTAAAGATTCGAATGCTGTTCATGGTAAACAGGAAGACCATTTTTTTGATAGGGATATTCTGAAGGAACAGACCGGAGACGATGAAGATTTCGAACAGATGTTTTTACAGTTGGTGACAAGTGAGCTCAGAAAGGCAGAAAACGGCATCAGATCGGCTGTTGCGGAAAAGAATACCGGCGAACTAGAGAAAATACTTCATAAACTTAGGGGAACAGCCGGCACGGCAGGACTGGTAAAACTGGCGGAAACCGCTTTACGATGGGAAGCCAAAAAAGACCAGCAGATTGATTTTCTTTCCCTGCAACAGGAAGTCACCGGTGAAATAGCCAAGGGATTGGATGCCATAAAATCTTTAATAAAGTAAAAAATAAGAACTATGTTGATTTTGATTGCAGAAGATGATGAACTGATTTTAAAAACCATAGAGCATAAATTGCTGAAAGAAGGACATGAAGTTATCTTAACCCGCAATGGGAAAGAAGCTATTGAAAAACTGAAAGAAGAGGAGGTGGATCTGGCCATTACCGATATCATGATGCCTTTTGCTTCAGGAATAGAAATCCTTTCCGCGATACGGTCCGTAGGAAAAAAAACACCGGTCATTATGTTGTCGAGCATGGGACAGGAAGAAGTAGTATTGAACGCATTTGATCTGGGGGCTTCAGATTTTATAGTAAAACCTTTTAGTCCGAACGAATTAATGTTGAGGGTTAAAAGGTTTGGGGTAAAATAAATTGAATATGGGGGAAATAAATTCGGTACACTTCTTTGTACTGGTATTGTTCGGCATATTGCTGTTGGTTGTCGTATTGATCATAGGCGTGCTGCTTTACGGCTTTTTTCAGTACAGGCAATCTGTACGGGTATCCGGATGGCTGGAGGTCATCAATCAGAAAATATCGGAAGTGATTATATATGACGGGGAGGATCTACCGGACAACCTTTCTTTCCGGCAGTTTTTAGGAAATTCTTCCTTTCGGAACCTGTTTTTACAGAAACTGGTAGATTCGGAAAAGAAGTTTTCGGGGATGGCGAAAGATAGAATCAAAGGTTTGTTCAGTCAGTATGGCCTTCATCATGAGGCAGAGCAAAAACTCGGTCGGAAAAAGGCCTATCTCATCGCCGGCGGAATACAGGAACTTACGGTAATGGATTCTACGGATGTCCTTTCCAGAATTTCCGGTTTCCTGTCGCATCCTTCACCACAGGTGTATCAGGAAGCCCAGTATGCGATGGTAAATTTAAAAGGATTTGAAGGATTGGCCTTTCTGGATACGGCCGAAGGGAAGATTTCAGAGTGGCAGCAGCTGAGGCTTCTGCTTTCCGTTACCGCTATACCTGAAAATTCAATACCGGCTGTTAAAGGATGGCTGAAAAGTCCCAATAATTCCGTTATTGTCTTTACCCTGAAGCTAATTAGGAAATTTCAGTTGCTTTCTTTTTATCCTGACGTGATGGAACTGCTGGAACATGCATCTTCCGAGGTTCGGATACGTGGCATACAGACTCTTTTATCATTGGAAAATCCTTCAACCATGAATGATCTTATAAAAGTTTATCCCCATCAGCCTATGGAAGTTCAGACCGAAATCCTTCGGGCCATGAAGGTTTCAAAAGACAGAAGTACCACCGGTTTATTAAAAAAAGAATTATCGGACAGCCCTGTTTCTGGTATTAAAGTTCATGCGGCGGAAGCCCTTTTTTCATTAGGACATCAGGAATATCTGGTACAGCTGATGCAGGATGAAACGGCTTCCGATGAATTGGTTCAGATTATTAAATATGCACTACAGGAAAAAATATGATCGAATTTTCTCACCTTATCTATGAAGTTGTTATCTGGCTGTTTCTGCTGTATGGCGCGGCGGTAGCAATTATTTACGGCTGGATCGGTATTTATGCGCTGGGAGCGGTAATCCGGTACAAAAAAGTAAATACCTTTACCGATTACAGCATGATTGCAGCCAATCCGAATGCACCTGTCTTCAGCATCATCGCGCCGGCCTATAATGAAGGAATGACGATCGTGGAAAATGTACGGTCCTTATTATCCCTGTATTACCATAACCTGGAAATTATTATTGTAAACGACGGAAGCAAGGACGATTCTTTACAAAAATTGATAGAAGCCTATGAGCTGGAATGCGTCTCTTTTTTCATACAGGGCAGGATTGAAACCAACAGGGTAAGGGGAATCTATAAAAGTAAAAATCAGGCTTTTAAAAAACTGATTATCGTCGATAAAGAAAACGGAGGAAAAGCCGATGCCTTAAATGTCGGGATCAATGTTTCTTCAGGAGAATACCTGGTTTGTATTGATGTGGACTGCATCCTGGAGCAGGATGCCATCCTGAAGCTTGCCAAACCTTTTCTGGAACAGACGGATGAAAAAATCATTGCCTGCGGTGGGATCATCCGCCTGGCCAACAATTGCATCATCGAAGACGGCAAGGTCGTGAGTGTAAATATGCCGCGGACTTTACTCGGCAGAACCCAGGCTTTGGAATACATCCGGGCTTTCGTGCTGGGACGGATGGCCTGGTCAAGGGCTTCCGGACTGATTCTTATATCAGGCGCTTTTGGCGTTTTCGATCGTAAAATTGTCCTGGAATGTGGCGGCTACGACCGGACTACGGTAGGTGAAGACATGGAGCTGGTGGTCCGGATGCGGAAATACATGGAGGAAAAGAAAGAGCCCTACCAGGTGGCTACGATTCCTGATCCGCTATGCTGGACGGAGGTTCCGGAAAGCAAGGATATCCTCAGGAAACAAAGAAACCGGTGGATGCGCGGAACGATGGAAACCCTGTGGAAGCACCGGAGGCTAATGTTCAATCCGAAATACGGAAAACTGGGAATGGTAAGTCTTCCTTACTGGTTCTTCTTTGAATTTTTAGGACCTTTGGTTGAGTTTCTGGGCTATATCGTTTTTATTGTTTTCCTTTTGCTGGGGATTATCAACTGGCCTTTTTTCCTGATTCTGTTTGCATTGGTCATTTCCTTGGGCTTCCTGTATTCCATTTACGGGATTCTTGTGGATTTGGTGAGTTATAAAGTGTATACTAAACGGAAAGACTTCCTCAGCCTGATCGGGACCGCATTTTCAGAACCTTTTTATTTTCATCCGATCGTAGTAAAGGCAGGGGTAAACGGGTTTATCGATTACTTTAAAAAATCCCACGGCTGGGGAGAAATGAAAAGGCAGGGCTTTAATCAGTCCATTGAAAATTTACCGCTTAAAGCCAGGATTTCAGCGATTCTTCAGAACGGCCTCAGGAAATGGGGAATGCTTTCTTCCGTTTTTCTGGGCCTCTTCCTGATCGGTGTAGCAGCCGAATGGCTGTGGTACCGGTATGCATTGCCCGAATTGGACGCTGGCCGTATTCTGGGTGAACTGTTCGTTGGAAACATCCTTTTTGCCTTCAGGCTGATATTCGGGATCGGACTCATTTATCTCATCATCAATGCAATTAAAGAAAGCTGGGCAAGACTCTTAGCCTTGGTCGTACTGGGGTTGGTAGCCGTTATGCAGTATATCCTGTTTTTATATTTCTCGGAAACTCAGAATACCCTCGGAGCAGATGTCCTGTATTATAGCAAAGATGAAATTAAAGAAACTTTAAGGGCAAGCGGTATGCTGAGTATCAAAAACCTGGCTTTACTTGGAATCCTGGCCGGTGCCACCATCATTCCTTTATGGATGGCCGGAAGATCTGCCTTTAAATCCGTATACGTAGGAATAACATTTTTCTGTGTAGGCCTGCTTGCTTGTTTTATTCCGGATGATATTTTATCCGGCAAATCCGATAAGACGGACCTCTTCAGCCAGACCGCTGCTAAAAGCAAATGGGCTTATTTTTTTAAATCCAACGAAGACAATTTTTTAAATAACCATCCTGAGATCATGGGTATATTTGAGGATGAAGACGGTTTTGCATTGAATGCGGAAACCCTGAACAAGGATTTCCCGTTCTGGCGGAAAGAAAATACATCGGACTTTTTGGGAGCTTATCTCAACCGTTCCGATGAAACGCCCAATCTTGTTTTCGTCGTACTGGAAGGATTCGGCCATGCCTATACTTCTCCTGAAGGCTATATCGGGAACTTTACGCCTTTTCTCGATTCCCTTTCCGGTAAAAGCCTGTATTGGGAAAACAGCCTGAGTTCGGCGGGAAGAACATTTGGGGCACTGCCTTCGCTTACCGGATCACTCCCTTTCGGAAGGAACGGATTCCTGGAAATAGAAAAGACCCCGGAGCATTTTAATCTTTTTAATATTCTGAAAAACAACGGATTTGAAACCGGTTTTTATTACGGAGGAGATGTGTCTTTCGACCGGTACCGGGAATTCCTGGAATACAGCCGGGTCGACCATCTGGTCGATCAGGCATCATTCGGAAAGGCATATAAAAAGCTTCCTGCGCATAACGGATCGAGCTGGGGATATGAAGACCAGGCCGTCTTCAGTAAAATGCTTAATGTCCAGAAACAGCAGCAGAAGCCCTATTTTGATATGATCCTTACGCTTTCGACACACAACCCGTTTTTGATTAACAATAGTGCTTATTATGAAAACCTGTACAACAAAAGAATGCAGTCTGACAGGCTGTCTCCGGACCAGAAAAAGATGGCTGCAACGTTTAAAAGTCAGCTGATCTCGGTGATTAACGCGGATGACGCATTGAGGCAATTTTTTGAGAAATACCGCAAGCGTCCCGATTTCGCCAATACCATTTTCATGATTACGGGCGATCACAGCATGCCGGAAATTACCCTGGAATCTCATATCGACCGTTTCCATGTGCCGTTGCTGATCTATTCTCCCTTGCTGAAAGAATCGAAGCGTTTCCGGAAAACAGCAAGCCACTTTGATGTCGCTCCTTCTTTTTTAGCTTATTACAGAAACAATTACCAGATGAAAACCCCTTCTACGGTGACCTGGGTGGGAAGAGGGTTCTCCCCGGATTCGCAAGCGGATAAAGCAGATGTTCCGATCATGCAGAGTAAAGACATGATGGTGGATTTTGTCTCAGGGAAACATTATATCCATGATACGGAGCTGCTGATCATTAATGAAAAAGGATCGGATCCTTATGAGGATGAAGGAACTTTAAAAGAAGTCAGCAAACGCTTTAACCGGTTTAAAAGTATGAATGCACGCTTTTATGCTTCCAAAAAGCTGATGCCGGATTCCGTAATCGTTAATTTTTTTAAAGGTAAAAAATAACAAGAGGTTTTTTTTAATCAACTTAGTTTGAATGTGGTATTTGTTTAAATATCGATCATTTAATATAAACAGACTTACATAATGCCGTATTTAAAAACAGAATAGCCAACAACGAAGAATACCTTCGATATTGAACTGCCGTCGCTTCAGGTAGATTTTGAAAAAATCGTATCGGGAAGTTGCTGAACTACAAATCAGAGGTCATGCTTTACACGCTCTCGATACATTTTTCTCCGCTGAGCTGCAAAAAACACTCGAACTGACGTTATTTTTAACCCATAAGTCAACGTGAATCCAATGAGATTCATTTAAATATCAATCATTCAATATAACAACAAACTTTAATAATTCCGGATTTAAAAACAGAATAGCCATTAAAAGGATACCTTCGATATTTTAACTGCCGTCACTTCGAGTATATTTTGAAAAAATAGTATTGAGAAGTTACTGAACTACAAACTATTAGCAGTATGTTACCGAAGAAACTTCCGGCATCCGGCTTCCCTCTTCCAGTCCTTTAACCTGGTTTCTGCTTCGGGTTTACGTTAATTTAAAATATAAAAACAGGTCCTAAAACTTTACGGTATACCCTAGATTTACGTCAAACTGGCTCCCTGTTATATTGGGAAGGTATTCCTGGTTATAGTACATGGTACCGATAGTAAACAGATTGGATTTTACAGAAAAATTGTATTCGGCGCCTGCTTTAAAGGTTTTAAGCTTATAGACGTCATTGCCAAGAAGGTTGTTGCGGTTTTCTTCCGGGCTGATTCCCGATCCGATCTGAAAAGCGAAATAGTCCTTTGCGCTTTTGGTGTAATACCGTACGGTTGCCGTGTACGATTGGGAAATATTGCTGTTGTCCGGCGTAATATAAGCACGCAGATTGAACCAGAAATTTTTGTAATACTTACCCACGGAAGCGGTATATAACCAGATGTTATCGGTAAAATATAACTGCCGGTAACCGATTTCAGCCTCAAAGCTGTGCGGAAGATTGGTATTTAATGAAACTCCGGTACGGTATTTCGGGAAAATGCCGACATCACCGGAATAGGCGCCGCCCACATAAAGATAAAACATAGGCGATAATCTTGGATAGGCCTCCAGCTCAAGCTGGGTACCGCTTTGGCCGAATTTACTGGCATAATTCCCTCTCAGGATTACGGAACCGATCGGAGTAACCCTTTTATAGCTCACGCCTACAATATGCCAGTCATGGTCAAATTGTTTATCAAAATGAGAATAATTATACGTGATGCCGATGGCATTTTTAGCATTCAGCTCGTTGATTCGGACGGCGAGGTTCACCGCTTCGGTATTTTTATTGTTAATTTCAAGAACTTGCTTAATCGCTTTTTCGGCTTCGGCATATTGCTTATCGGCAAAATATACTTTCGCCTTTAGTAGCAGGAGCGCTTCGGATTGAGGATGGTACGCCAATCCCTGATCCAGGATTTCGATCGATTTGGCGTATTGATCGTTCCAGTATTCCAGAGAACCGTAAGCAATGAAATAATCCTCGTCCTGAACGGATCTTTTGGAAAGGCCTTCAAAAACCGCTCTTGCGGATTCGGGATCTTTGCTCCAGGTATATACTCTTCCCAGGAAAACAGAAATATCGGTATAATTGGGTGCTTTCTCCAAAGCTTCCCTGGCCAATGCAATAGAAGTAGGATAGTCTTTGTTATCAAAAGCTGCGGTTCTTGCTTTTGCAAATAATTCGTCAGCAGATAAAGTCTGCTGGCTGTATATCTGTAATGGAAGAAAAATAAGTAAAACTAAAGAGCCAAAAAATATTTTCATGAAATGGCGCGTTTTTGATTTAAAGTGTAAAGGTATTTTGTCTTAATTACAAATATATTGAACTTTTGAATAGGTAAAGGGCAATTGAGAATTTATTTGTACCATATTTCAGTACTGCTAACGGAGATTTTGTAATAAAGTTGCCGTTTAATCAAGAGGAAACAGGTAAAATAGGCTATCTGCTGGTTTTGAACCAATACAGCTAACGATTGACACTTTTTTCTAAATCATTAATTTTACATGAATTCGATGATATTTAATTTAAACTTCCGGCATCCGGCTTCCCTTCTTCCAGTCTTTTAAACCCTATTTTACTTCGAATTCACGTTAAATTAAATTATAAGACTGAGTGATAATTTTTAATTAGTTATTCCTTAAGATCTGCTTCTTAAGTATCTTTATAATTTTGGAGATCAGATTTGGCCGAGGCCTGAATCATAAGTCCTAACATGAGCTAATTTTGGACAAATAGTGGAATTTACTTACTGAAACCCGAAATCTTAAGGTTTCCCAGAAATACTTTTGCACCATTGTGATATTCCCAGGGGGCAGACAGGTAAAAATTTTTAGCTGCCGAAGGAGTAAAGAAAATTCCGTCCGCCAGTTTCCGGTTATTGAGGTAAACCGTCATCCTTTCTCCTTTTACCTCAAGGCTTATATGCAGCATTCTGTTGAGATAAGGTTCAAGGTCAAACGTGTGATTGGCATATTTTTCAGGGTTTTTGCTTCCGGTATTTACTATATCGCCGTCATAATACTGCAGCTCCACATAAGCGCCGGAAATGCCCAGATATTCCTTCGTGCTGTTGTCCGGGGCAAAACCGAATGATAGCGGTGCAATATCTTTTATCTGATCTCCTGTTGCAAGAAGGTCGAATGTTACGGTAAAATGATCAGGATAAGACAATGCTTTTGAAAGTTTATACGTTGCTTTGTCTTCAACAGTCATCCATTTTCCGGGATATCCTTTCACGCTGCTTACGGCAGCCAATCCGTTGCTCTTTATCGAAGAAACGGAAGTGCCGGCTTTGTAAGATGAAAAATCTTCGGAAAAAAGCGTAATATCTCCCGTAACGAAATCGTCTGCAACCTGGATTTCTGCGGCACGTTGGCTATTCTTTTTGGCTGTCAACTGATCCACGGTTTTCTCTGTTTTTTCCTTTGCTTTATTCCATAATTCTTTCAGCTGTGCCTGAGAATGCAGCGGCAAAAGGATAAGCGGTAAACACAGGATGCGGATTGGAAATTTTGGATGTAACATAAATAAATGTGATTTGGTGTTGAGGTGTAACTAAAATATATGAAGTGAAGTGATGGTGTGACAAAATAGATAAACTTGCCTGTTACGCAGACTTCAGACAGTGAAATCTGCGCAATCGGCAAAAATATATTGAAGAATGACAGGCCACTTTTAATGCAGCCGTACTTTTACGACTTCTCCGTCTGCCTTTACTTCAACAAACTCTTCAATCCGGTCTTCATGGTTAACCGCATACTGCTTGAGCTCATAATAATTGGTACGGCCTCCGTAGCTGTTGTATCCTGCACCGGTGTATTCATGGTAGTAGCCGTTTTTGGTGTAAGGCAGAAAGCCCTGCAGAAAATATTTTCCCGGTTTCATTTCCGGAAAAGTAAACTCTCCGTCGCTGTTGGTAACCGCTTCCAGCCTGTATCGGTAAGCATTGTCCGAAAGATAAACATAGCGTCTTTTCCTGAAATTCTCTTTTTCCTTTCTTAGCTGGTACCATGCGTTAAAATAAGGAGTTACCGGAAGCAGTACCACTTTGATCTGATTGGCGTAAATGCGGTTTCCGGCTTTAATGCCTACATTGTTGCGTGTTTTTGTAAATGCCACCCCTTTTATGGTAGATTTACCCCTTGCAAGCATTTTCTTGGCTTCAAGGGAATCGAAGGCGGCCTGAGGATAAAAGACTTCTTTCTTATCTTTTTTCTCAGGTTCTTTATATTGCGCAACCAATGGAGAGGCGGCACCTGCAACGGTAATCAGGATTAAAAATATCTTTTTCATAATAGGGTGCTTTTATTAAGGATTGATAATTTCATCATAAGGAAGATTGAAAGAGCCCTCTGTAACATCGATTGCCTGGCCTTCCATTGACCTCAATTTCCCTGAAAAGGTTCCTTTGATGCCGTCTTTACTGATGGATTCTATATGAACCGTAAAAACGTCATCAGCGACAGAAGTATTGTAAAGTAATGTTCCGTTGTTGGTTTGTACGGCGTACCGGGCGATCATTCCCTCTTCTGCCGGAGTGGCATAGGTCCCGGCTTTGATGTCTCCGCCTTGCTTCCATATTTCGAAATCGAGGGAAGGTGAGGGAAGGCTGCCATCGGTAGGAGTGGATTTTTCATTTCCTCCAATTACGATATGCTCCCAGCGGTTATCATTTCCACCACCCTGAAATTTCACGGAATGGAAATCTACCTTTCTGTTGTCTATAGACGCTCTGAAATAATAGTTTTGCGGATGATCTGAAATGTCGTCGTCTTTTGAGCAGGAAGATACTCCCATACTTAATACGATCAGAAGAAAAAAGACTTTAAATACTCTGTTGTTAAAAAAAACTACATTCATGATTTTGCGTATTTGGATTAGGTTTATGCAAAATTAAACTCTTGAAAACCGACATAAAATACCCTTTCATATGTAATTTTTTTCTACCGGTTTTTGAGTAGTTTTTTATCAAAATGCATGAAAATGAGGGATGCTAATAATTTTTGCTGCATATTTACATGAAAGTTAATGTCAGTCATGAATGAGCACCTTTCTTTAGATCATTCATCCGATTAAAAAAATTAATACTAATTTTAAAACGTATTTGCATTTACATAGATTTTGAGCGTGAAAAAAACAGGCTTTTTTTAATTACAATCAGTTCAATAATCCAATAACGTCATATTGGAGCTTAAGAATAAACAAAACTGATTCGAATAAACAGATGAAGGAAAAATTAATAAAATATCGGATAAAATTTAAAAGGAATAATACGTTTAACATATGATCAGATTTAAATTAAGGATTGAAAATTCTGATCTGCACCTTTTTCCGGGATTACCTTTATATACCTGGCCGGAATTTTATGAAATAAAAAACCAAAAATGATGAAGTATTATTGGCTTTTGATTTGCCTTTGCCTCCCTGTATGTGGTTTTGCGCAGCAACAGATCCCGCTCGATGAAAAAAGATATGTCGACAGCCTGGAGCATGTTTTATTGTCGGATCGGGCCGATACCGTTAAAGCCGAAGCACATTTCATGTTGGTGGATTACTGGAAATTTAAAGATACCTTAAAAAGCAAACTCCATCTGGTGGCAGGCAAAAAGTTGACGAAAAACTCTCCTTATCAGCAGGCTGTGATCCCTTTTTATGAAGGGCAGTATTATTTTAATTCAAATCCGGGAAAAGCATCGGCAGCATTTAAGCAAGCGATAAGTAAATTGGCTCCCTTCCATGATAAAAAAGCCTATGAAAAACTGGCGGCCGCCTGGTACAATTACGCACTGATTAATAAAGATGCGAAGGGATATGATTTTATTATGAAAATCACGCTGGAAAAAGCCATTCCGTATGCAGAGCGTGCCCGTAATCCGGTAATGGTTGGCCACTATTACACCCAGCTTGCCACTATACTTATGAATAATGCCCAGTTTTCCAAATCCCTGATGTATAATCGGAAAGCGGTTGCCATACTTGAAAGAACGGCTCCGGAGTCCAGCACGATGTTATTTGCCTATCTAAACGGGGTAAGTATCTGCTGTTACACGGAACAGGGGGAAAAAGCACTTTACTTCCTGCGCAAGGCGAAAAAGCTGCTGGTGCCATATCCGCATTCGGTGAACAACAGCCTTTATTATTATAACGAAACTTTATATTATACAACGGTTAATGCCCTGGATAAGGCTTTAGCGAGTGCAGGTCTGGGAATTGCCATTGCAGAAAAGTGTCATCAGAAACAGATGGTTCAGCAATTGTTGTTCAGGAAGTACGATATTTACAGCCGGCAGAAAGATTTTCAGAATGCCCGTAAGATCCTGCTGGATATCGTTAAAGATCAGGTACTGATGCGTAACCCTATCGATAAAGCCATGATCTACGGTGAACTCGCCAAAACAAGTGCCGCACTGAAAGATTACCGGTCAGCGTATTCCTGGCTTGATGTACAGAAAAAATTAAATGACAGCATTAATAACAGTGAAAGCAGAATAAAGATCAATGAGCTGGAAACCCGTTACCGCACGGCTGAAAACAGGCGGAGAATTGTGGCCCTTCAGTCGCAGAACCGCCAGGCTGCGCTGAATTCAAAGAACGAACGGCTGTATAGCGGTATTTTGGCCATCGGATGTATCCTGTTGTTTGTTGTACTCGGTTTTGCCATTCTCAATGCCCGCAGCAAGCGGAAACTCGCTGAACAGAAAGAAATCAATTACCGGCAACAGCTCGAAGAGTTGGAAAGAAAACAGCAGCTGAAAGTTACCAAGGCGATGCTGGATGGAGAAGAACGCGAGCGTGAGCGCGTTGCCCGTGATCTGCATGACGGATTGGGCGGAATGCTTGCCGGTGTCAGGATCAATCTTTCTTCATGGGCCGAAGATCAATCTGATGTATGGGAGGATGAAAACTTCAGGAAAACTTTCGGTCAGTTGGATTCCGCTGTCACTGAGCTCCGGCGCATTGCCCGGAATATGGTTCCCGAAACCCTTTTGAAATTCGGACTGGAAACCGCCCTCAAAGACCTCTGCGAATTTTATATGCGGGACGGCCTGGAAATTTCCTGTGAATTTTTTGATATCAGGAAGGATATCCCTCTGAATGTACAGCTGAATATTTACCGCATTATCCAGGAACTCGTCTCCAATGCCATACGCCATGCAGATGCTTCCCGGATTCTGGTGCAGTGCAGCCAGAACAAATCTGTTATTTTTATTACTTTTGAGGATGACGGAGCAGGATTTGATCCTGCCTTGTTTAAGAACGGCAAAGGAATGGGCCTCGAAAACCTGAAAAACCGGATTGCCTACCTGAAGGGTGAGCTTGAAATCGTTTCTGCACCCGGGGAAGGAACAACGGTTAATATTGAACTTAAAACTGTTACAGATGGATAAATTACGCACCGTAATTGTTGATGATCATCCTATTGTGATTGAAGGACTTAAAAACCTCCTTTCCCATGAGAGCAATCTTGAAATTCTCGAAGGATTCTGCAATGGCACTGAACTGTTGGGATTTTTAAAAAACCACCGTATCGATCTTGTCCTGTTGGATATCACTTTGCCGGACATCAGCGGGATAGATCTTTGCCTGATGATTAAGGAAATATCAGAAAACATCATTGTACTCATCCTCAGCAATCATACGGAGCGCAGTATGATTCTGCAGACGATACAGAACGGGGCAAGCGGTTACCTTCTTAAAAACAGTTCGCTTCAGGAGTTGAGGAACTGCATTGCCGGTGCGTTAGAAGGCAATATCTGTTACAGCCGTGAAGTCATTGAAATCATCAGCCGTCCTTCCAGAAACGGATCAGACAGCAATCCAAAGCTTACCCGTCGCGAAAAACAGATTCTGGCCCTTTTGGCAGAAGGAAAAACAAGCCGGATGATCGGAGAAGAATTATTTCTGAGTGCGCTCACGGTAGATACCCATCGCCGGAACCTGATCCGGAAATTCGGAGTAAAGAATTTAGCTGAGCTTATTATGACGGCTGTCAGGACGGGACTAATGTAAGTGCTGATATATAAAAGATTGAATTTGCTTCATCCGTATGTTTTAATGATAAAAAATAAGATTTCCTGGTTGATTTTAGGATTTCTCATCGTTTCTTTTGGCATTAACTTTTATATTGAACAAAAGTTAGATGATACTTTTCACTACCTGAAAGTTGATAATATTAGGGATCTGGAACATACATCCAACAAAAATTTTTCTAAATGTGGAATTGAGAATATTGGTGAACATTTAAAACAAGAACTGGTAAAAATAAATGTTGATGAATGCAGCTTTCTGGTAAGGAAAGATTATTTCTATGTTTTTCAGAACAAAGTTATTTATATCACGAATGATAAAAGATGCTTGAAAGTAATTGTTAGCTATCACCCTTTTGATTCTCTATTCAAAATTAAGGGATTCCAAAACTGTAATTAACGTAAATCTAAGAGAAAATCGAATATGTTTGATTTTAGGATGAAATCAGAAGGCTGAAATTAATAATACTATTGCTGATGATATTGAAGATCAAATAATGCTTTTGTTATTCTGAGAGGAGCTTTGTTAAATTTTGATTTATTATATAAGTTAATGAAAATAAACCTTATTGAGTTCACATTAATTATGTAGAAAAAATTCCATAATAAAATTGCCAGGTTTTATAAGTGCAAAAAAGCTGATTTCATCAAATCTCCGATTTCGAACCTTTGACCGTCCCGATTAAAAAATCGGGATGCACTATTTGGCTGAACGGTCATCCTTAAAAACAAAAAACCTCACAACAGAAGTTGCAAGGTTTTTAAGTGAGCGCGAAAGGATTCGAACCTTTGACCGTCCCGATTAAAAATCGGGATGCTCTATTTGGCTAAACGGTCATCCTTAAAAACAAAAAATCTCACAACAGAAGTTGCAAGATTTTTAAGTGAGCGCGAAAGGATTCGAACCTTTGACCGTCCCGATTAAAAAATCAGGATGCTCTATTCAGTTGCATCTTTTATTAACTTCTGAATCTTAGAACTACTTTTCCAGGATTTTATTTCTAGTTCTCTTCTGTATGCATAGGATTTGGAATTAAATTCTTCAAAATATATAATTTCCCAATCTTTCGCTTTTGATGTAAATCCTTTATGGTCAGAAAGATGTTTTTTTAATCTTTCCTGTAAAGTTTCACAGGAATGGCCAACATAAAACTTATTTAGAGTTTTAGAATAAAGTATATAGCAGAAACACATAAGCTAATATAAAATTTCACAACAAAAATCGCAAGGTTTCTTAAGTAAGAGCGAAAGGATTCGAATCTTTGACCGTCTGATTAAAAATCGGACGGTCTATTGGCTAAACGGTCATCCTTAAAAACAAAAAACCTCACAACAAAAGTTGCAAGGTTTTTTAAGTGAGCGCGAAAGGATTCGAACCTTTGACCGTCCCGATTAAAAATCGGGATGCTCTATTTGGCTAAACGGTCATCCTTAAAAACAAAAAACCTCACAACAGAAGTTGCAAGGTTTTTAAGTGAGCGCGAAAGGATTCGAACCTTTGACCGTCCCGATTAAAAATCGGGATGCTCTATTTGGCTGAACGGTCATCCCTAAAAACAAAAAACCTCACAACAGAAATTGCAAGGTTTTTTAAGTGAGCGCGAAAGGATTCGAACCTTTGACCGTCTGCTTAGAAGGCAGATGCTCTATCCAGCTGAGCTACGCACCCATTGTAAGGTTGATTCCGCTTAGTTTGTATTAAGCGCGTTAAAAAAGTCGGGGCGGCAGGATTCGAACCTGCGACCTCCTGGTCCCAAACCAGGCGCGATGACCGGACTACGCTACGCCCCGAAAAGATATATAAGAAAGCGGAGGGTAAGGGATTCGAACCCTTGCGACACTTTCGCGTCGACAGTTTAGCAAACTGCTCCGTTAACCACTCCGGCAACCCTCCTGTTTATCTTCGTTTTTTAATGATCGTTACTCCGTTATTGCGAGTGCAAATATAGAACAGATTTCTTTATTTACCAAATATTTTTCAAGAAAAATTTCCGTATTTTTGAGGTAATAAACGACCAAAAAAAATAACTCATGCGTAATACATTATATATCATCGGATTAAGCACCCTTGTTTTTTCCTGTACCTCGCAGCAGAATGCGAAAAAAAAACAGTACATCCCCAGAACGCCCACGGTACAGCCGAAAACGGCAGGTAAGACCACTACGAATGACAAGCCCAAACCGAAAGTCACCACCGATCACGGCGTAGAATTTTTCACCACCAATATTGCCGATATTACCAAAAATGACAACACGGCAAGTTACGGTTCCATCGTTTCCGCAAAGCCGGCAGGTTATAAAGTGGTAAAGACGTATTTCCCGGCCATTGCGCAGAATTTCAGACAGCGGTACCTTATTTTACATTATACGGCTTTACCGGACGATAAATCCATTACCGTACTTTCCCAGCAATCGGTGAGCGCCCATTATCTGGTCAACAACACGGGCGACAATGAAATTTACCAACTGGTGGATGAAAATAAACGCGCCTATCATGCAGGAGTCAGCGCCTGGAGAAACGACCGTAACCTGAATGATAATTCCATCGGAATCGAAATCGTAAATACCGGTTTTACCACGGATGCTTCAGGAAAAAGAACTTTTGTGCCGTTTGATGAGGCACAGGTGAAAAAAGTGGCTGCTTTGGTGAAAGATATTGTGACAAGGTATAACATTCCGGCAACAAATATTTTAGCCCATTCGGATATTGCGCCTACGAGAAAGCAGGATCCGGGACCGTTGTTCCCGTGGAAAAGACTGTACGATGAATATCAGATCGGGATGTGGTACGATGATGCCATTAAGCAGGGATATTACGATCTGGCAACCTCAATGGATTATCAGGCAACCTACAACGATGCGGCTTTCATCATGAATGTCCAGTCGCAGCTGCAGAAGTTCGGCTACGCACTGGATCTGAGCGGGAAGTGGGATGATGCCACCAAGAAAACGATCGAAGCCTTTCAGTACCACTTCCGTCCGCAGAATTACGACGGGATCATGGATGCGGAAACGTTTTCCATTCTGCAGGCTTTAAACCAGAAATACCCGGTAAAATAAAAAACAATGCAACGGGGTATCAATTGACCAGTGTACCAATAAGTCAGTAGAATAATCAATAAATTTCTACACTTTTTATGGTTAAATGGTTACATTTTTAGACTGTTACATTAAATATAAATTATGGAAGATTTTAGAAAAGAAAGCGATTTGTTGGGCGAACTGAATGTCCCGGTGAATGCTTATTATGGAGTACAGACGCAACGGGCGATCGATAATTTTAAAATTTCAGGACAGCTTTTATCATCATATCCGGAGTTTATCCGCGGACTGGCCTTTGTAAAGAAGGCTGCAGCAAAAACCAATTACGAACTGGGCCTGTTGGATGAAAATTTATATTTTACCATGGCGGAAGTATGTGATGAACTGATCAGAGGGGAACTGCACGACCAGTTTCCGGTAGATATGATTCAGGGAGGGGCCGGAACTTCGGTGAATATGAACGCCAACGAAGTGATTGCCAACCGTGTGCTTGAAAAGCTGGGGAAAAATAAAGGGCAATACGAATTCTGCTCGCCAAATGATCATGTCAATCTTTCCCAATCGACCAACGATGCTTATCCCACAGCGATAAAAATGGGACTGTTGCAGATGAATGAAACCCTGGTTGAAAAACTGGAAAAAATCGTAGAGGCTTTCCGTGCCAAAGGCCGGGAGTTCCAGGATGTTATCAAAATGGGAAGAACGCAGCTTCAGGATGCTGTGCCGATGACTTTAGGCCAGGAGTTTGAAGCATTTGCCGCTACGCTGGAAGAAGATATTTCCAAGCTGAACAGTAATGCCGACCTTTTTGTAGAAGTCAATATGGGGGCGACAGCGATCGGAACAGGAATTAACGCACCGGTAGGATATGCCGTGCTTTGTGCAAAAAATTTAGCCGAGATTACAGGCTTTCCGGTAGTTTCCGCACCGGATCTGGTGGAAGCAACGCCGGATACGGGATCCTATGTCATTTATTCATCAGCCATGAAACGTCTTGCAGTGAAATTATCAAAAATCTGCAACGATCTGAGGCTGCTTGCATCAGGCCCGAGAGCTGGACTTTCAGAGATCAATCTTCCGCCGATGCAGCCGGGATCATCCATCATGCCCGGGAAGGTAAATCCTGTAATTCCGGAAGTGGTCAACCAGGTTTGCTTTAAAGTGTTCGGAAACGATCTTACGGTAACGTTTGCAGCGGAAGCCGGACAGTTGCAGCTGAATGTCATGGAGCCGGTGCTTTCCCACGCGATCATGGAAAATATTCATTTTCTGAGCAATGCGCTGGATACCCTCCGTGAAAAGTGTATCGTCGGCATCACAGCCAATAAAGAGATCTGCCTGAATATGGTGAAACACAGCATCGGAATCGTAACGGCCCTTAATCCTTACATCGGGTACAAACATTCTACCGCCATCGCAAAAGAAGCTCTGGAAACCGGAAAAAGCGTTTACAACCTGGTATTGGAAAGAGGAATTCTTTCCCAGGAAAAGCTGGATGAAATCCTCGATCCTAAAAACATGCTGAGACCACACAGTAAATAATATAAATAATGATTGGTAAATGATGATCGATAGAAAATGCTTTTATTGATTGACTTTTATCAATCAAATTGTTTAAATCTTGATAAACCACTAAAAAACAAGATGTATAGGTTTAATGAAGTGATCCGTAACATAAGAAAGAACACCATGATTTTTTCTTTTGATGATCTGTTCCTGATTATAACAATACCATTTACTTTTGCTTCTTTGTGGTTAACAATAAACGGTTTAAATAAATGTTGTAAAAACGTATTCATTTAAAATATTTTCCTTGAAATTTCTAATCATTATTCCTGCCCATAACGAGGAAGACAATCTTCCGTTTACCCTTGATTCCTTGCTGCGTCAAAGCTATGCGGATTTTAAAGTCGTGGTTGTCAACGACGGTTCAACGGACGCTACCCCGGAATTAATCGGAAGATATACGGATGCGGATTCCCGGTTCACCGCCGTTCATCTTGAAAAATCGGCCCACCAGCCGGGCTCGAAAGTGGTCAATGCATTTAAAAACGGACTACAGACCCAGGATATACAGGCGTTTGACATCATCTGTAAATTTGATGCGGACATTATTTTGCCTGAAAATTATCTGGAAACGGTTAAAAACGCTTTTCAGACACATCCGGAGTATGGACTGGTCGGAGGCTTGCTGTATGTGGAAAAGGATGGGCAATGGGTGTATGAAGGCAACTCCAACAGACACCATGTCCGGGGTCCGATGAAAGCATACCGGAGAGAAAGTTTCCTTCAGATGAAAGGGCTTCGGGAAACCCTGGGCTGGGATAATATTGATGCCATTTTACTGGAAAATCTGGGCTGGAAAGAAGTGGTGCTGCCGGAACTTCACGTCAGACTGATCAAGGTGAAAGGAGCGGATTACACGATACGGCCGGCAGATTATTACGGAAGGTATTTTTATTTTTTAGGACTGAACCGTTTTTTAGCCTACATCGCGGCCTCAAAGGAAGCGATGAAAAGCAAATCGGCTAATTTTTTCATGGATATTATAAGATCTTACGAAGGCTGCCGCGCTAAAAAACCGGAATTGAAAATTTCAAAAGAAGAACAGAATATGATCAACCGCCAGCGATGGAATATGCTGAAGAAAAAATGGCTGAAAATGTAAATAGCCGAATATTTTTTTGCTGTACACCTCAATAGAAACGGGCAATGTCATCGTGAGCTGGTCGAAGGAAGCCCGCTTACCCAAAACAGAAATCAAAACCGGCTTTAGCCAAAATGTATCCACTTTGAAAAAAATAGCCTACATCGAAATCGATACCCATGCGGAAATAGCACAGGCTTTCATGGAAATCATGGAAGGGCTGCCGTCTTTTTCAATAGATTATTATCTTTCAGAAAAAATTAAAGCCCAGATTACAGATCACGGCGAACAGGTCTTTTTATCAGACAGTTCGATGATCCTTGATCAGCTAAAGGGCAAAAATTATGATCTTATTATCATCGGAACCGTTCACCGGTATTTCAATACATTCGATGTGATGGCAGCAAAATATCATACTGCCGTAATCGTCCATAATATGAATTTCACCAAAGCTTCCCCAGTGAAGCTGGTAAAGAGCATCTTCAAAAAAGACAGGATCTACCGGCTGAAACTTTTGGGCAAAGAGGGTTTGTTAAGATCTCTGGATGTATATCAAAAAGCTAAACATAAATTGGTGCTGGATGAAGAATTAAGCTCTGATGAATTCAGGTTCCTTCCGATTTTTTATACCGGGCAAATCGTCAAAACGGAAAATAAAGATCTTAACATCGTTATTCCTGGCGGTGTTTCACAGAAAAGAAGAAATTACGGTCATGTCTTTGAAGTGATTAAAAACTTGAAAACGGAAAAACCGGTGGCCTTCATATTTCTGGGAAAAGCAAAAGGCAAAGAACTGGAGCAGCTTAAAATATTGTCGCAGAGTGTCCCACAAAATATAAGGCTGGAATACTTTTCGGAAAGAGTTTCTTCTTCGGTTTTTGATGAGTGGATGCAGAAAGCTGATGTGCTGTGGTGTCCGATTCAGCAGGAAACGGAATTTTTCGGCCTGCGGGAAATCTACGGCAGGACCAAAATGACGGGTAACCTGGGAGACGCTATTAAATTCGGAAAATGGGCGGTGTTTCCTGAGAGCTATCCGTCAAAGCTTGATTTTATCGTCCCGGAGCAGAAGAATATTATCAGCCAGTTTGATATGCTTAAAAATACCTCAATCGATTTTTATAAAGATTACAGCAGGCAGGTTGTTCAGCAAAAACTTGAAAGGCTTTTAAATGAGTTAATGGTTATTTGATGTAAATCTTATTAACTTTCAATAGTTTAACATGAAATCGATGATATGCATTTAAATATCAATCATTTAATATAAAACAGACTTAAATAATTCCGAATTTAAAAACAGAATAGCCACTAACGAAGAGTACCTTCGATATTTAACTGCCGTCGCTTCGGTTAGATTTTGAAAAAATCGTATCGGGAAATTGCTGAACCACAAACCGGAGGTCCTGCTTTATACGTTCCCGATACATTTTTCTCAGTTGAGCTCCAAAAAACACCCGAACTGACGTTAGTTTAATTAAAATAGAAAGTAAAGTGAGTCAAGTATTGACATGAAAATTACTTCCATCATCCGGCTTCCTGCTCCCAGCTTATTCCAGTATACGGTTATTTAAACTTAAAAATACTTTTAATAAAATTCCTGTTCAGGTAATTTTCCACCGGAAAGATTTTTGTGAAATAATTCCCGGTAAAAATCAACAGGAGAACGACGGCCGGCTTGTACATCAGGTTAATAAAATTATTGTTGAAATTCGGCAGGACAATCGCTACCGTAATGGCCAGGGTACAGATAATGGAAACGAAAATCATTTCGATCGTTAAAGGAGAAACCTTGAACATAAAATAATTGAAAACAATTTTCACCACATTATAGGTCGTCAGCGAAATAGCGGTGGAAAGGGCGATCCCGATCAGTTTCAGGTCCGTATTTTTCAGGAAGTAGAAATTCAGCACAATGGTAAGTCCCGCCAGCATAAGCATCACCAGGATATTGAATTTGTAATATTTGGAGAGGGAAATAATATTCCCGTTGAATCCGGTTGCCAGATCAATCAGAACAGCCGATCCCCAGATCCATACTACCGGTTCATATTCGCGGAGCATCATTCCGTTTTTCGGCATAAAGTGCGTGAGGTAAGGGAACCCGACCATAATGCAGGAAAACAGAACAGCCCCCAGGAAATACAAGGAAAGCGACGTTTTCTTATGGAACCGGTCCAGGCCTTCCATATCGCCATCCGCCAGGTGCTGGCTGATAATCGGAGCGGAAATATTAAAAAGTCCGAGCTGCGGAATCGAAATAAGGGAAATCAGGGCGTATAGGGTAGAGTAGATCCCGTTTTCTTCCATCCCCATATATTCGCCGATCATAAAGCTGTTGATCGCCAGGTAATTCCCGAAAGTCCCTAGAAATCCGAAAAAGCTGTAGTTGGCAAACTCCTTCCAGAAGTTGTCCTTCTTAAAATAATCCGTATTGAAATCCAGATTGATCTTTTCCAGCTTATTCGTATAATAAATATACCCGAAAAGCATCAGGGTAAAGATTCCGAAGAAAAAAGAAAGGGCCACCTGCTGTGACATGGCAAAATAAAAGAACAGGCAGAACGCCCCCAGGTTGGCTATTTTAGGAAAAAGATTATCAAAAATATTGGAAACAACGATCCGTTTATAGTTGGACGTATACTTATTAAAAATCGCGCAGAGGGATAACACCAGAATCAGCGGAAGGATGATTTCCTTGATGTTCCAGGCCTGTGTTTTCAGGAACTTCGGATAAAGATAGGGGAGAATGAAAAAGATCCCGCAGAAGACGAGGAAATTGATGACCACGGTAAGCAGAGACAACGACAGCATGTTCTGGTTTTTCCCGTCTTTCTGTACGCTGTGGAAAAACTTCACATTCGCATACGAAATCCCGAATACCACGAAAGGCACCAACATTTCTGCCGTCTGCATGCTGTACCGCAGCTTGCCGTAAAACTCGAAATCGTTCGGAAAAATAAAAATAGCTGAGACCGTACCCAGCAGAAAACCGATATAGCCAATGATAGAATATTTAAACCCCTGTCTTGCTACTACACTCATCTTTTATTGGCTTTTGGGGATAAAAATAATATTGTTGATGTATTCCGTTTTGTTTTTTTCATCCACTGTGTTTTTCAGAAGGATTTCCTCCGTCAGTTTTTCAAGCTCAAAATGATGCCTGTTTAAATAATGGGCATCGTAACCCCAGGATTCCACCTCGGAAATTTCGTTCCAGATCGGCGTTTCATGATGCCTTTGTTCCATTTCCACCATCAGCGTCGGCGCAAACCGGCGGATAATATCTTTGGCTCCGAAAAGCGTTCTCATCTCATTGCCTTCAACATCGATCTTAATGAAATCCAGCCTGTGGAAATGCTCGATGGCAGCCCAGTCGTCCAGTTTGATCACTTTTACCTTCTCGGTATAGCTTTTCTCTTCGCCTTTTTCCTTATATCCGGTGTTTAGCGTTCCTCTCGACGCCACTGTTTTCCCGTTGATCACCGGCACTTTGAATTCGGCGGTGGTGTTTTCATCGGAAAGCGCCAGCGGCAGCACCGTCATGGAAGGGAAAAGCCTTTTCAGGCGGCGGTATAGTTTTTTGTTGGGTTCGAAAGCATAGATCGCTTCATGGTCCAACTTCTTTTCCAGCTGATAAAGAAATGTTCCGACGTTCGCCCCGATATCCAGGATCACTGCATTCTTGGGTAAAAAATCCTTGATCCATACCAGTTCCGGCTCTACATTCCGGGCAGAAAAATTATCTTTCGTCAGATGATGTAAGCTTTTAAAATACCGTTCTTTATAAAAATTCGGGCTGATGTATTGCAGCTTTTCGGCGATTTTCTGATACAAGGACATGACAGGATTTTTGACTAATCCGCAAATATAAGCAAAAATGTTAAATTATTGTTAAAAATAAAGAAATATAACGGGTTGAAATTCAGTGGCTAATTTGTATTTGTGAAAAAATACGACATGACTTTGTCGCTTATAAAATCCATTTAAAATTTTAATCCTAAAATATCATCTCGCAGATGATATTTTAGGATTTTATTGGGTCGGAATGCGCAATCATGCGAAAATTAACGGAAAAAGGCAACCCATGAAAAGGCGTAAAGAATTTGACGCTGTCAATATTTTATACCGATAATAAATGGGTGTCTCAATTTTATCAAAGATAAATCCTGCGTCTTATCACATCAAGCATTTCAAAATCTTTTGTGGCCTTGCATTTTCCAACATCAACCTGTAACATAAAATTCACCTTTCACTTGCGAAGCAAAATCAAGACCACCCGGGCAAAAATTCTTTGAATTTTCACTACCCCTCCGGCTTTCGGAGGGGAATTTCGGTTAAGGATTGCTTCAGACTTTTGAAGAATATTATTTTGTTGGGATGCGCAAAGACGCAATTTTTTCTTTTAAATAATAACACTTTAAGGCGCAAAGAATTTGACGATGTCAAATTTGTATATCCCTAATAATCAGTCTGAAGTTAATGTCAACGGTTCTCAATTTTATTAAAAATAAAATCCTTTCGCCTTTACCAAGCATTGAAAGCCTCTTGCAGCTTTGCGTTTTCCAACATCAACTTGCAGTAAAACATTGATTATTGGCCATTCACTTGTTATGCAAAATTCACCATTCACACTTACGAAAGCGGTGCATTCAGAAAATCGTTCAGGGGCTTCATCAGCCTGAAAATCCCGGTAAGGTTTTTCACGGCGTTTTTATCAAAGACTTCTTCATCTTTCAGGTTGTACACCACGATGAAGTTTTTAAGCTTGAGGTATTCGGCCATCGGGTCGTCTTTCTCAAAACCCTGCGGTATTTTTTTCAGTTTGTCCTCCTGGTCCAGTTCAGGAAAGTGTTTTTTAAATTCCTTTTGATTGATGACGGCAAGAAAATCTTCGGCATACAGGGAGATTTCTTTTCTCAGTTCTTTTAGAACCGATGACTCAGGCATGTAAATTCCGCCGGCGATAAATGATTTTCCAGGCTCCAGATGGAGATAATACCCACCTTTCCGGCTTCCTTTTCCCATGCCCAGCGATGCTCCGAAATTGGTTTTGTACGGAATTTTATCCTTGGAGAACCTGGTGTCCCGATAAATCCTGAATAACGATTTCTTGGCGTCAATTTTTGCCAGCTCTTCATCGAATGCGGACATTTCCCTGATCAGGTCTTCAAGGAAAGCGATGACGTTTTGCTGGGATTCGGTATACCGATTTTTATGTTCGGTAAACCATTCGCGATTGTTATTTTGGGTAAGGTTTTTCAGGAACTCAAAGATTTCTGGAGAAAGGGTGGCCGGCATATGATTTTGTTTTATTTGACTGTTATTGGATGATGGTTTCAGCGGTGTTCTTTCAAAATTACAAAAACTATTCTTAATGTGATTTCTGAAAATTCACCAATAGCCGGAAAAAAATCAATCCAATTTAATAAACGAAAATAATGGTTAACATTTTTTTAACTTCAAGTGTATTTTTTTATGGTAAATTTTTTAAAAATTAACAAAATGATACAGGATTCTGAATTAAAGTTTGTATATTTCGAAATTAATTCAAAAACAAATCAATATTTATTGTATATTTGCAGAAATTTTATAATATTTAATGAATTTATTTACGGAGACCAATTTAAGACCTGATATTCTTAAGGCAATTGGCGAACTGGGCTACGAAAGCCCGACAGAAATCCAAAAACAGACTATCCCTTTCATTCTTTCAGATATTCGCGATTTGATCGCACTTGCGCAGACGGGGACAGGCAAAACAGCAGCATTTTCGCTTCCGATTTTGGATATGATTGACGAAACGAGTCGCAAAATCCAGCTTTTGGTCCTTTGTCCGACACGGGAATTATGTCTTCAGATTACTAAAGACATAAAAAACTATTCCAAGTACATGAAAGACATCAAAACGACAGCCGTTTATGGTGGAAGCAGTATTATGGATCAAATGAGATCACTTAAGGATAAACCGCAGATTATTGTGGGAACTCCGGGCAGGGTAATCGACCTGATCAACAGAAAAGCACTTGATTTTTCCGCTATCCACTGGCTGGTATTGGATGAAGCTGACGAAATGCTTTCCATGGGCTTTAAAGACGAACTGGAAACCATCCTCAGCGAAACACCTGAAACAAAACAGACTTTCCTTTTCTCTGCCACCATGAGCAAAGAAGTGGAAAGAATTTCTAAAAATTACCTGACCAAGCCTCACCGTATTTCCGTGGGTTCTATTAATGAAGTTAAGAAGAACATCAAGCACGAATATTATGTGGCCGGTTACCGTCAGAAAAAAGAGGCTTTGAAGAGACTGATCGATTCAAACCCTAACCAATATTCCATTATTTTCTGCAGAACAAGAATGGAAACCCAGGAGGTTGCCGATTTCTTAATGCAGAACGGTTATGCAGCCGACGCACTTCACGGAGATCTTTCCCAGGCGCAAAGGGATACGGTAATGAAGAAATTCAGATTGAAAAACATCGATATCCTGGTTGCAACAGACGTTGCGGCGAGAGGACTGGATGTGAATTCACTGACGCACGTAATCCATTATTCATTACCTGATGATCCGGAAGTATTCGTTCACCGGAGCGGAAGAACGGGAAGAGCCGGGAAAGACGGGATTTCAATTTCCCTGATCAAGCCTGAAGAAAGCAGAAAGCTGAAGCAGATCAAGTCGGTTACCAAAATCGAAATCAATGAAGCGAAGATTCCTACAGGAGAAGACATTATCAAAGCTCAGGTAGGTGGCGTTTTCGAAAGCCTGTTCGAAATCCATGAAGATTTCTTCGAGTTTGATGATTCCCTGATCCCTGATTTATCGGCATTCACCAAAGAGGAGCTTGCCCACAAATTACTCCAGTTCCAGCTGAAAGATCTTGCGCTGTACTACAAAGACAGACATGACCTGATGGAGCAGAGACTGAGCAGCAGAGATGATGACAGAGGTTCGAGAAGAGACCGTGAAAGGGGAGGCAGAGACCGCGACAGAGGAGAACGAAGCGAGAGAGGAGAAAGAAGAGAGCGTGGCGGGAAACCGAGAAGGAAAAATGAAGATATGGTAAGGTTCTTTTTCAACCTTGGTAAAAAAGACCAGCTGAAGAAGCTTGACGTGCTGGATATCATCAACAAGGCGACCTCCAACGGCAAAACCAAAAAAAGAGCAGAAATCGGCGATATCGAAATTTTAGAGAAATTTTCTTTCTTTGAAATCGAAAAGTCGTTTAAAGGAGACCTTCTGAGCAATATTTCTACCATGAAATTCAGAGGGAAGGAAATGAGGGCTGAAGAGGCGAATTAATTTCTTCCGAAAATAGATTAAAACCGGCATTTTTGCCGGTTTTTTTATTTGATAATCAGGACTTAAGCGAATGTTAACAAAACTTAACGTTGTATTGTTTCAGGTAAGGGGGTTTTTTAAGAAATTTGCAACCGAATTATAAAAACTTTACAATGGGAATTGGTAATATTTTCCACGCTTTTCAACCGAAAGATAAAATCTTCTTTGTGCTTTTCGAAAAAGTAACAGAAAACCTTGTGGCCATGTCTGAGGAGTTCAACCACGGAATCAAAGATTTCGATCTGAATGATGATTCCATGCTGAAAAAAATGAGCGACTACGAGCACAAAAATGATGAGCTTACCCACGAGATCTTTGTTGAATTGGGGAAAAACTTCATTACACCGTTCGACAGGGAAGATATCCACACGCTGGCTACCGGATTGGATGATATCGCAGATTATATCTACGCTTCCACAAAATATATTTTCTTATACAAATCGCCTGAAATGAAGGCATATTCGGATTTCTCATTGCTGATCCACAAAGCATGCCTGGAGATCCAGAATGCGATGAAGAACCTGAAAGGTTTCAAAAACATGGAGCAGGTGAAAGAAGCCTGTATCAAAGTAAACTCTATTGAAAATATCGCTGACGACCTGTTGTCCAATTCAATGGTGGAATTATTCGAAACCAACGATGCGATCAACATCATCAAAGTTTCATCCGTACTTAATTATCTTGAAGTAGTAACTGACAAAGCAGAAGATGTTGCCAATACGATTGAGAACATCATGATTAAATACGCATAATTAATAATTATAATTAAACAATGGAATTTCCGATTTTACTTATAGTTATTATTGCATTGGCTTTAGTATTCGATTACATCAATGGTTTCCATGATGCGGCCAACTCAATTGCGACTATTGTTTCTACAAAAGTTCTAACTCCGTTCCAGGCCGTTCTTTGGGCTGCACTCTGGAATTTTGCCGCCTTCTTTATTGCGGCTTACATCATCGGAGAATTTAAAATTGGTAATACGATTGCCAAAACGGTTAACGAAAACTTTATTACCCTTGAGGTTATCTTCTCAGGTCTTGTTGCGGCAATTGCCTGGAACCTTTTAACGTGGTGGTTTGGTATTCCTTCTTCTTCTTCACATACCCTGATCGGAGGGTTTCTCGGAGCTGCCCTGACGCACGCTTTCATGATGGATTATCATGCTATTGCAGCAGCACAGCCGGGCCTCGGAATGTGGGAAACCGTGAAAGAGGCTTTTACGCAGGTAACGCACCAGAGTGTTGTAAAATTTGATAAGGTAATTCCTATTTTCCTTTTCATCTTTATGGCACCGATCATCGGGATGATTATTTCGATCATCATTACCCTGATTATCGTTCACCTTTACAAAAAATCAAATCCCCATAAGGCAGACCAGTCATTTAAGAAATTGCAGCTCGCTTCTTCAGCGCTGTTCAGCTTAGGGCACGGTCTTAATGATGCACAGAAAGTAATGGGGATTATCGGAGCAGCTGTCATTTATTATCATGTAAATATGCTTCAGGATACCCAGTATCTGAATATCCCGTCTGCAGACCGTTTCGATTATTTCGCGCAGCATTACATCTGGGTTCCTTTGGTTTCCTTTATTGCGATTGCTCTAGGGACGATGAGCGGTGGATGGAAGATCATCAAAACCATGGGTACAAAAATCACGAAAGTAACCTCTCTGGAAGGAGTGAGTGCTGAGACCGCAGGAGCGATTACGCTATTCATTACCGATCACTTCGGGATTCCGGTATCTACAACGCATACCATTACCGGTTCGATTATCGGGGTGGGGCTTACAAAAAGAGTTTCTGCCGTACGTTGGGGGATTACCGTAAGCCTTCTTTGGGCCTGGGTTCTTACCATTCCGATTTCAGCCATTGTTGCCGGGCTTACTTATCTGGCGGTGGTCTTTCTGTCTTAATAACACATTTTTAATTATATAATAAAAGCTTTGCTCTTTTGGGCAAAGCTTTTCCGTTTAAAACCAGGCTTATAGAATTACTTTAGCTTAATATTTTAAAGTTATAATTAATTATATATTATCATAACATTAATATAAATGTCTTTTTTATTAAATTTTATGGTATTTTATCTCTTTTTATTGATTTAATTTATATATTTGTTGACGAAAACAAAACGCCGGAAGAACAGGTAGTGATTGCTCTACTTTGTATGATTTATATACCTTACATAGGGCTGCTGCATCATCGTTGTTCCACCTTCTTGAATTCCGCCCATCACAAAAATTAATAGGTAAACTTTTTTAAGTGTACTGCATCACCTAATAATAAACATAAAAAGGAACATGACAAATTTTAAAAAAGGGCAGAAAAGCATTGCTTTAACTGCTATGATGGCCTTCGGAACTCTGTCTTACGCCCAGGTAGGAATAAACACAGAAAACCCGAGAGCAATTCTGCACGTTGACGGAGCGAAAGACAATCCTGCTACAGGCGCGCCTTCTGCCGCTCAGCAAACCAATGATTTTGTAGTAACTTCTGCCGGAAATGTAGGGATCGGTACCAATACGCCTGCGGGAGCATTGGATGTACAGAGCACTACCGGTGGTTTTATTCCGCCAAGAATGACGACGACCCAGCGTCAGAATATTGCTTCCCCAACCGCCGGAACAATGGTATACGATACCACACTGAGCCAGTTTTATTACTATTCGGGCGTTCAGTGGGAATCTTTGGTGCCGGTAGCGGCAAGTGCAAGGATCTTCCAGATTGTCCGTAAAAATACAAACCAGACAATTCCTACGGCTGATACCTCAGGAGATATCACGTTCAATACCACTTCCGGACAGGGTACCGGCGTATCGGTGAACAATTCAATTATTACCCTTCCTGCAGGAAAGACATTCCTAGTAACCGGTTATCTGGCCATAGCATCTACTTCAAGCAGCACCCAAAGCTGGGCAAGATATGAAATCGTAGATGCGGCACTCAACAATTCATCGACCTGTATCGTAGCTTCAAGAGGTTACAATGAGCCTTCAACCGAAACCAATAACGACTCTGCGGGAGGACCTGCCTTATGCGTGATCAACACAGGAACATCGGCAAAAAACATTAAACTCCGTATCACGGATAAAAGGAATGATGCCAATGTGGTAACAACATCCATTGCAGATCCGTATGCGGAAACTGCAGTAGTGATCCAGGAGCTTTAATTTCTTTGCTGAGAATTTAAATAAACCCAACGGCTATCCCGTTAGTAGAAGCATTCTTATATAGGATGCTTTTATTGTTTAAATGTGACGGAGAGTTGTTTTACATCCTTTAAAAAGTTGTATTTTTGTTTAAACGATTAGAATTTATGGAATTTTTAGACCGATACCAACAGATTGTTGCGGATGCCATTGCCAAATATACTTTTAAAGACAAGCCGGCGGAATTGTATGAACCGATGAATTATATCATTTCCCACGGCGGAAAGCGTCTTCGTCCGATTATGGTGCTTATGGCCTGCGATTTATTCGGCGGCAATCTGAAAGAGGCCATCAAGCCGGCACTGGCGATCGAATTTTTCCATAATTTTACCCTCATCCACGATGATATTATGGATGAAGCACCTTTAAGAAGAAACAAGCCTACGATCCATACATTACATGGGATCAATGTCGGGATTCTTTCCGGCGACGGACTGATGCTGAAAGCTTATAAGTTTTTTGAAGACCTGGAGCCTGAGATTTTTAAAGCCTGCATCAGGATTTTTACCCATACCGGTCTCCTTTTATGTGAAGGACAGCAATACGACATCAATTTTGAAACCCAGGAAGATGTAACCTTCGATGATTATATCCGGATGATTACCTACAAAACAGGGGTTTTAAGTGCATCTTCGTTTGAGATCGGGGCACTGATTGCGAAAGCCAATTTCAAAGACGCCAAAGCCATCTTCAATTTCGGAAAACACATTGGGATTGCCTTCCAGATCATGGACGATTATCTTGATGTATTCGGAGATCAGGCGCAGTTCGGGAAAAAGCATGCCGGGGATATTTATGAAAACAAAAAGACCGTCCTTTACCTTTTGGCCAGAGAGCATGCCACTGACGAAGAAAGAAAGGAACTGGATTACTGGTATTCCAAGAAAACCGATAACATCGATAAAGTATACGGCGTAGAGAAGATTTTCAGGAGAACGAAAGTTGATGAAAAAGCTTTACGTTTAATTGAAAAGCACAATGAAATCGGACAAAGCTACCTTCAGAAGATCGATATTCCTGAGGAAAAGAAAAAGCCGTTTGCAGAATTGGCCAATTACCTGCTAAGAAGAGAATCATAATTTAATAATCGGTCAATTTGAAAGTGAATAAATATTTTTTAATTTTCTAATTGGCCTATTCTCAAAATTTCAAATTTAATGAATGAAATTCCGGACAGAAGTTGATATTAAAGAATCGGAGAAGAAAATTGGGATTGAAGATAAAATATTTTCAATAGGATCCTGTTTTGCTTCGGAAATGTCGGATCTGTTTAAGCAGGGCCAGTTGCAGACGGTTAATAACCCTTTCGGAACGATTTTTAACCCTTTTTCAATCAGCCATTCCATCAAAAAGCTTCATGATTCCGAATTTTATGAGGAGGAAGATCTGATTGCTTTTGATGAAGAATTTATCTCGCTGGATCACCATACCAGTTTCAATACCCGGTATGTTCATCAGACGCTGGATAAGATTAATACATGCATCACGGAAGGCAATCAGTTTCTTCAGGAAAGCAATTGGGTAATCATCACCTACGGAACTTCATTTATTTATGAATTCAGTCCTAAAAAGAAACTGGTGGCCAACTGCCACCGGATTCCCCAAAAGTTCTTTGAAAAGAGGCTGCTGACACATCAGGAGCTTACGGATTCCATTTACGATACCGTCTTAAATCTGAAAGACATCTGTAAGGACGACGTGCAGATTTTATTCACTGTATCACCGGTCCGCCATACAAAAGACGGCATGATCGAAAACCAACTGAGCAAATCAAAACTCATTACTTCGATCCATGAAATGACCGAAGGGCTGGATTACTGCCATTATCTTCCCATTTACGAATTACTGATGGATGATCTCCGGGATTACCGTTTTTATAAGGAAGATATGATCCATCCTACGGAACAGGCCGTTAATTATATCTTTGAGAAATTCGGCAACGCTTATTTTTCGGATGAAACCAAAGAATTTATAAAAGAGAATTTTAAGATTTCCAAAGCATTGGAACACCGGAGCAGCGATGAAAAAGATCCTAAATACATTCAGTTTAAAGAAAAACTGAACGAGAGAATTGAAGCGCAGCGGAAAAAGGTGAAACATAAAATATTTCCGGATGATTGATTTTACAGCCATTGATTATCTTAAAAAGGAAACCACAAACAAAGAAGGGCATACGAAGTTCTGTCCGAACACCGGATCTTTGAAAAATTAAAAAAATATTCCCCGATATTGGCGGGAACCATTCCCATAGAAATCGATGTTGAAGGAAGTGATCTGGATGTGATTTGTGATATACAGGACAAATTGGAGTTTGAGAAATCCTTAACGGATTGTTTTTCTGAATTTAATATTAAGGTCGAAAGCTTTGAAATTAACGGAGAAACAGCGGTGGTCGGTAGTTTTTCATCATTGAAATTTTTGGCCAGAATAAACCCGCCACCGGGCAGAATGCTTACCGCCATATGATGTTCGAATACAGGATATTACAGGAAAAAGGAGAAGATTTTAAAAACGAAATAATTGCATTGAAAAGACAGGGCATCAAGACGGAGCCGGCTTTCGGAATATTGCTGGGACTTGAAAACCCTTATGAAGATTTATTAAAATTTTAAAGAAAATGATTGATACCCATACCCATTTATACGCAGAAGAATTTGATGAAGACAGAAAAGAAGCGATCAGGAGAGCGTTAGATAAAGGGGTTACCCAATTTTACCTTCCTGCCATCGATTCCGAATCTCATGGTAAAATGCTTCAGCTGGAAGCGGAATACCCGGAGCAGATTTTTTCCATGATGGGGCTGCACCCTTGCTACGTAAAGCCGGAAACCTGGGAAGAAGAACTTAAAATTGTTAAAAACTACCTTGATCAGAGGGACTTTCCGGCCATCGGGGAAATAGGGATCGATCTGTATTGGGATAAATCGACGCTTGATATTCAGGTAAAAGCTTTTGAGCAGCAGATCGATTGGGCGATTGAAAAAGACCTGCCCATCGTTATTCATACCCGGGAAAGCTTCGATGAAACCTTTGAAGTCCTGGAAAGGAAAAAACATCCTAAACTCCGCGGGATCTTCCATTGCTTTTCAGGAAACCTTGAACAGGCGAAACATGCCATTGATCTGAACTTCATTCTGGGAATCGGCGGGGTCGTCACTTTTAAAAATGGAAAGATCGATCAGTTCCTCCATGAAATTCCGCTGGAGCATATTGTACTGGAAACAGATTCCCCTTATCTCGCACCCGTTCCCTACAGAGGAAAGCGCAACGAAAGTTCTTACCTGGACCTCGTGGCCGGAAAGCTGGTGGATGTTTATACAACCGATTTTTCGGAGATTGATAGGGTGACGACGGAGAATGCAAAAAGGATTTTCAGAAAATAGTTTTATTATGAAATTATTAAAAGAGCATCTTCATAATCTATTATTCTTTTCTTCAGTATTTTTTATTTTCAATCCAGCCAAGTTTCCTGCAGATGACGGTTTTTTTTATCCGCAGATTGCGTATAATTTTGTCAATTATGGCTTTATGGGATTTAATGATCTGTATCTTACCAATGGTTTTCATCCTCTATGGATGTTTTTCTGCATTATCGGTGAGTTGTTAAATCCTTTTGATAAAACTTTTCTGCTTTATATTGTATGGTTCTTTCAGGTATTGCTTATATTTTTTGGGGTACATTTATTAGAAAAATTTATTTATAGAAATAGCATTATAGGTAAAGTATTTTCTCTCTCATTTTATATGATCCTTTTTTTTAGCTTAGGTACTTTATATTTAACTGAAGCACACCTGGTTTTTTTTACCATTGCTTCATTGTTGTTTTTTATTGCTAAATCATACAAGAGTGATATTGTTTTCGGAATTCTTTGCAGCTTGGTGTTCCTGTCAAGATTGGATCTTATTTTCCTCATATTTCCACTAGGTTTTCTGTATTGGGATTCTAAAAGTTGGAATATCAAAAGTATCTTAAAAATGCTTTTGGGATTTGGTATCCTTACTATTCCTTATTTATATTCAAATTATATTGTTTTCAAAGACATTGTTCCTATAAGCGGTAAGGTCAAGAGTTCATTTCCTATAATCAGTAATGATATTCCTTTCGTTTTTTTAACCAATTTTTGTTTAGTTACCGGCATTTTATATTTAATTTTTTTAATATTATTTAAGAATATCCTATACCGAAGCCTTAAAATCTGTTTTTTGGCTGGATGCTTTATCCATCTTTTTTATAATCTATTTTATCAGGATCATATGGGACAATGGTATTTTGTTCCGCAGTTTATGATTTTCGGATTTTTTATTTATGATGTTTTTGAAAAAGTAAATCTCCGTTTTTTTCAAAAAAGTAAAGCGACTGCGATTATAACAGTTTTAACAGTGATTTTTATTTGTTGTTTGGGATTTATAAAACTGACGACTAATTTGAGTATTTCTGCCAATGTTTTTTATAAGAATGCTGAAGTGGAAAAAAAGCAGGAAGATGGTATGAAAATGATTTCTGAAATGCTATCAGAGTCTTTACCGGCAAATACCCGGATTTACGTTTATGATTTTCCCGGCAAGTTTGCATTCTATTCTAATTTTAATTTTATTCCTGCGGACGCTCTTGTTGCTAATCGGAAGTTTTTTAATGAGCTTGATGAATTACAATTCAGCAAGTATCTAAAGAAGAATCAGATTAATTATCTGCTGCTTCCGAGTAACCTTAGAAAAGGTGAAAGTAAGATAGAATTTATGGGAGTACTGGTAAAAAAGATTGACAATCAGAACTTCTTTTATATAAAGAATACCTTAAGTCATAAAATTATTGATACTTTATCCGAGACCCAGCTATATAAAATACAAGAGTTTGAGAACCCGGCTAAAACTTGGCAGAAAAAATATGATTCCATAAGTATTTATAAACTGAAATAAAAAACCTCCCAAATCGGAAGGCTTCATTTTATTTTTTTCGTGTAAAATTCTTATTTTTCGGCTTCTTAAAACCAACCGTTGCGGATGATGCTCCGTCCGGCTTGCTTCTGTTCTGATTGGGCCTAGAATTGTTCGGTCCCGAAGATTTCGGCCTTTCTCTGCCGGCACCCATCGGTTTATTGTTGGAATCCCTTTTCTGGGCAACCAGGTTGTCCGTATGGAACGGGTGATCCTTAACGATCGGAATTTTCATCCCGATCAGCTTTTCGGTATTTTTCAGATTCAGTAAGTCCAGCCCGTCTACGAATGAAATTGAAGTTCCTTCCGCACCTGCTCTTCCCGTTCTCCCGATCCGGTGTACATACGTTTCCGAAACGTCGGAAAGCTCAAAATTAACGACATATTTCAGTTCGTCGATATCAATTCCTCTGGCAGCGATATCGGTAGCCACCAATACCCTGGTTTTCCCGGATTTGAAATTATTCAGCGCATTCTGGCGGGCATTCTGCGATTTGTTTCCGTGGATGGCTTCCGTGGTGATATGGTCTTTCTGAAGCTTGCGGGCAATTTTATCCGCGCCGTGCTTGGTTCTCGAGAATACCAGTACCGAATCGGAAATATCGTTCTTTAGAATATGCGTTAAAAGCTCAAGCTTATTGTCTTTTTCCACAAAGTATACCGACTGCTTGATGGTTTCTGCCGTTGATGAAACGGGAGTTACCTCTACTTTTACCGGATTATTCAGAATGGAATCTGCCAGTTTCTGGATTTCTGCAGGCATCGTCGCAGAGAAAAACAAAGTCTGTCGCTTTGGAGGCAAAAGCTTGATAACTCTTTTTACGTCATGCACAAAGCCCATATCCAGCATCCGGTCGGCTTCATCCAGAACAAAAATTTCAATATTTTTAAGGCTGATGATTCCCTGGGCAATAAAATCCAGCAGTCTTCCCGGCGTAGCCACCAGGATATCCACTCCTTTTTTCAGGGCAGCTTCCTGGTTTCCCTGCTTCACTCCTCCGAAGATCACCAGGTGTTTCAAAGGCAGGTATTTTCCGTATGCTTTGATATTTTCCTCGATCTGGATGGCCAATTCCCTTGTAGGCGTCAGAATCAGGGCCTTGATATGGTTGTTATGGAGTTTGTTCTTCGAAAGATTCTGAAGGATAGGGATGGCAAAAGCCGCCGTTTTTCCTGTTCCTGTCTGTGCGCACCCCAAAAAGTCTTTACCCTTTGTAATTTCAGGAATCGATTTCTCCTGAATAGGCGTGGGGTTCGTATATCCTTGTTCCTGAATTGCCTTTGCAATAGGTTCTATTAAATGTAAGTCTGTAAAATTCAAATGAATTGTTTTTATAATTAAAACAAAATTCCCTCAAAATGAAGGAATTTTGTTTTGCAAAGGTAGTTTAAATATTTTTAATGGATCAATTCACTTTCGTCCATTGCTGGTTATGTCTCAGATCTTCAAAGAATTTGTATAATTCGGCCAGCTTTTCGGTGCCTCTTTTTCCGTAATCTTCTACATGTTTTGAAGTTCCGTCGGCAAACTGTACTCTCAAATGCGAGGTTGGAAGATCGGTAACGTTTCTTTCACCATATTTTTCGTTAAGGCTTTTTACATTTAGATTATCGAGTAAAGTAACAAGGGTATTGTAATCCGCTTCTTTAATCGTTCCCTTAAAAGTTCCTTCCCGCGGCTTATCGAACTCACCTTTGGAAAAATTTTTGGAAAAGTTGAAATGTTCCGCTTCAAGTACGGCAGTACGGTCCGGATTGATCGTTATTTTAAAAATAGGGCAGGATCCGAAACAGGCCCCCGCTTCGTATTCAATTTTCGAATACTTGGAATTGGCTTTCTGTGAGCTGCATGAAAACATAAAGATCATCGCACAAAGGCTCAGGATATATCTCATAGGTCAATTTTTTCCGGTATCGCTCAATAATTGTTCCAAAGTCTCCAGTTGAGACCATATTGCTGCGATTGAAAAGAAAGGTTTCAAATGTGCTTAAAAAGGGGTTGTTCAGGATAAAATTAAATTTAAAAAAATACTTCAGATAAGCTTTTGTTATTTTGAAGTTAGGAAAATAGCTGATCTATAAAAATAATTCTGTTTTTCTGGTTTTAATAAATAATATTTTAATATGATATATGTTGTAATTATGTTAAAAATATCAACATAAATTTGATTTCAATCATTTTTTATGATTATGTTTGTAACTAATTACTTAAATAATCATGAAAAAAACAATCATTTTACTTTCTGCTGTAATTAGCATTACAGCATCCGCTCAATGGAATCTTACGGGTAATGCAGGAACAACACCTGGAACAAATTTTTTAGGAACTACTGATAATCAGCCTTTAGTTTTTAAAATAAACAATGACGAAAAGGTGAAACTTTCAGCTAATGGGCGGCTCGTTTTTTTTAACAGCAACGCACAAACATGGGCTAATAACCTTTATATTGGCGGCGGAAATGAAGTTCCGTCAAACAATGCCGGTGGAACCAATTATGCTAATGTATCAGTAGGATTAGGCTCAATGAGTTCAAACACAACTGGATATGCAAATACAGCTTTAGGCTTTAACACTCTAACCAACAGCACTACCGGAAATGTAAATACAGCTATCGGTATTAATTCCATGCAGTATGCAGTTACAGCGAATGGTAATGTCGCAGTAGGTGCTAACAGCTTAGGAGGAAATGTCAGCGGTGAATTTAATACTGCTGTAGGATACCAAACTCTCAGAGGCTGGGGAGGTACTTCATCCGTCCCTTTGATAGGAAATACAGCCGTCGGAACCACAGCTTTGCTCAGGCTTACCAATGGAAATAACAATACCGTTTTAGGATATAACGGATTTCTGAACACTTTAACAGCAAGCAATAATATCTCAGTAGGGTATAATAATGCTACAAATGCTAATAATGCTACGGGAAATATCTACATAGGAAATAATATTTTACCCTATGCATCTCAGCCTGTAAATGAGTTAAATATCGGAAACTGGATCGTAGGAAACAACGGCACAATAGGAATCGGAGCGTTTACAAATCAGCTTCCGGCAGATGGAATTGCAGCAGATGGTGAAAAGTATAAGCTTTTTGTAAAGGACGGGATAAAAACCGAAAAAGTAAAAGTAGATATTGCTGCGAATAATGGCTGGGCAGATTACGTATTTGAAAAAGATTATAAGCTGATGCCTCTGGAAAATGTAGCAAAATTCATTAATGCAAACGGTCATTTACCGGAAGTTCCGACGACAGAAGAAGCCATTAAAAACGGAATTGAGCTAAAAGAAATGAATATCCTTCTGCTAAAAAAAATAGAAGAACTTACCCTGTATACGATTCAGCAGCAGCAAAGAATCGAAGCATTAGAAAAGAAAGTGAAATAACTATTGATATAAGATTAACAGAATGAAAAAGTTTTATATCATAATAATGCTGGCATTTATGCCTGTACTATTATTTTCGCAAGGAGTAAACGACAACTGGTATTTCGGTCAGAATGCCGCTGTAAATTTTACCGGAAGTGTACCGATAGCGCTTACAGATAGTCAGATGTATGCCGAAGAGGCTACCGGAACCGTAAGTGATGATAATGGGAAACTTCTTTTTTATACCAATGGGGTAAATATTTATGACCGGCAGCATCAGCTTATGCAGGATGGTAACAATATCGGAGGGGGTATTTCTACTCAACAGCTTGCGATCGTAAAAAACCCGGAGAATCCTAAACAGTATTATATTTTTACTGCAGCAGAAATAGATAATCCGGATACTTATGTGGCATACACGGTAGTAGATATGTCTTTAGGAAATATCGGAAGTAACGGACATCCGCTTGGAAAAGTTAAACCGGGTTTAAAGCGGATTCCGATTTTTAACAGTTCCGGGAACAAAATCAATACGGAAGCTATAACGGTTGTAATGCACTCCGACTTTCTTTCCTTCTGGATTGTAATTCCTAATGAAAACAGTCTGTATAGTTACAGGTTATCGGCTTCCGGATTTAATCCGATTCCGGTCGTCAGCAATCTGGGATTGACGAGTCCACTAAACGGATCACAATACTTCGGAATAAAAGCATCACCAAAAACAGAGTTAAATAAGCCATTTTCCAATTATATTGCAATTAATTTGTGGACACCTGGCAATAATTATATGAATAAGGTTTATTCTTTTAATAATTCCACAGGTCAGATTACCACTCATTTTTCGTTAAATATCAATACATCAAAATCATATGTTTCCGAATTCAGCAATTATGGAAAGATATTGTATTTGGGACAGGATAAAATATATGCGGTGAATCTGGATGCATCTACTTCATTTCCTGTATCCAATCAGATATTTTCTGGGGCTTCCGGAGTATTTTTTTATGGAATGCAGAGGAATAAATACGATGATATTTATTTGAACAACTATGGCTCCGGTTATCTGAGTAAAATTAACAACCCAAATACTTATGGAAGCAGCAGCGTAAATGTGAATGCCGTTTATCTGGATGGGAAATTTACTTATCTTGGGCTGCCTCAACCTCTGTTCTGGTCGTGGTCAGGAACAACAAGATGTATTGCCGATCTTGCTCTGCAAAATCCTGAAACCTTTACAAATCACACCTATTCTGTCGATGATTACATTATTACTTCGGCAGATTATTCCACGGATGCAAGTAACGGGTCAATAGTAATGAAGGCGGATAACTATATCCTCTTAACCCCGAATACACATATCAAATCCGGTTCTGATTTTCTTGCCAAGATTGCCCCATGCGAAATTCGTGGTAATAAAGCAGAGCAGAGATCGGTGGCAAATAACGAGCAGAAAATTTCTCTGAACCTGGATCTTAGGGATGATGCAACAGATGATAATTCTGTGAAAATCTATCCGAATCCGGTTTCTGATTTTTTAACAATACAATCCTCTTTAAAAGTTGAGAACGTAAGTGTTTATGATATTTCAGGAAAGAAAATAAATGTTGTGTTTACAAACAATAAAGTAGATGTCAAAAATCTTCTTCAGGGTTCATATCTACTTATTATTGAAACAAGAGAAGGAAAAACGACTAAGAAATTCATTAAGAAATAAGGCCGCAAATTAAATATTAAAAAAAGGAGAAACATCACTGTTTCTCCTTTTTATTTATCTGTTGAAAATCTTCTATCCATGCAGCTGTTTCCAGATCGCGTCTTTCAATTCCATAAGCCCTTCGCCCGTAACGCCGGAGAAAAACAACGGCTGTTTGTTTTCAGGGAATTCAGCGGCGATTTCCTTTTTCAGCTCGTCGTCCAGAAGATCGGATTTTGAAACTGAGACGATAAAATCTTTGTCCAAAAGTTCCGGGTTGTATTCCTTCAGTTCGTTTTCCAGGATCTTAAATTCCTGGAAATGATCCTCAGAATCGGCTGGAATTAAAAACAGCAGGATGGAGTTTCTTTCGATGTGACGCAGGAAACGATGTCCTAATCCTTTACCTTCCGCAGCGCCTTCGATGATTCCCGGAATATCGGCCATCACGAAGGATTTATAGTTCCGGTAATCCACAATTCCAAGATTTGGAGTCAGTGTGGTAAAGGCATAGTTGGCAATCTTCGGTTTTGCCGCAGAAACAGAAGCCAGCAGGGTGGATTTTCCGGCATTCGGAAATCCTACCAGTCCTACATCCGCAAGGATTTTAAGCTCGAAAACCACATAACCTTCCTGTCCGTCCATTCCCGGCTGTGCAAATCTCGGGGTCTGGTTGGTGGATGACTTGAAATGCTCATTTCCTTTTCCGCCCATTCCGCCTTCCATCAGGATGATTTCCTGGCCGTCTTCGAGAATTTCCCCGATGATTTCGCCGTCTTCATTTTTGGCAATGGTTCCGATGGGAACTTCAATATAAACGTCCGCTCCGTAAGCTCCGGTAAGCTGGTTTTTTCCTCCGTTTTCTCCACGCTCCGCCTTTACGTGGCGGGTGTAACGCAGGGGAAGTAAAGTCCATTCGTTGGCATTCCCTTTCATGATCACGTGGCCGCCACGGCCTCCGTCACCTCCGTCCGGGCCGCCCTTAGGAATATATTTTTCACGGCGAAGGTGTGCAGAACCTGCCCCTCCATGACCGCTTTTACAATGAATCTTTACGTAATCTACAAAATTTGACATTTCTTATAATTATGAGTTATGAGTTATGAAGCATGAGTTATGAATTGTAAGAACTTATAACTCATCACTCATAACTTTTAACTATTTTACTTTTTCTACTTCAGCGAAAAGCTTTTCAGAGATTTCGTTGATGTCTCCGACACCGTTGATCTCTACATACTTGCCCTGCTGCTTGTACAGCTCGGCAACTTCTGCGGTTTTCGCGTAGTATTCTTTTATTCTGTTGCGGATAATCTCCACATTGCTGTCGTCTGATCTTCCGCTGATTTCGCCTCTTTTCAGCAGTCTGTCCTCCAGAATAGAATCTTCTACCACCAAAGAAAGGCAAACATCGATCTCGTCATTCAGTTCTTCTTTGACGATCTTTTCCAACGCTTCCGTCTGCACTGCTGTTCTAGGATAACCGTCGAAAATAAATCCTGCAGCCTCGGTCGGTTTTCTGATCTCGTCGATCAGCATATCGGTTGTTACCTGATCCGGAACCAGTTCTCCTTTATCGATATACGATTTGGCCAGTTTTCCAAGCTCAGTGTCATTTTTCATGTTGAATCTGAAAAGGTCACCCGTTGAGATCTGCTTCAAATTGAATTTCTCGATTAAGTTTTGTGCTTGCGTACCTTTTCCGCTTCCCGGAGGGCCGAACAGAACAATGTTTATCATAATGTTGTTTCGCTGCTGGCAATTGGCGACTGGCTTCTTGCTTTTAGCTTTGTTTAGTTAATAATTACTTTTCTTAGATATTTATTTAAAAGCCAATAGCCATAAGCTAGAAGCTAATAGCCGTACTAATGGTTGATCTGTCCATCTGCCAGCTGGTACAGGTTCGGTAGGTTTCTTCCCAGTTCATCATAATCCAGTCCGTATCCTAAAACAAACTTATTCGGGATCTCTTTTCCGATATAATCCAGTTTGAAATCTTTCTTGTATACTTCCGGTTTCAACAAAAATGAAGCGATCTTCACGGATCTCGGACGCTGGGTCTCGTTGAAATATTTGAAAAGGCTTTCTACCGTATTCCCGGTATCCACGATGTCCTCCACAAGGATGATGTGGCGGTCTTTTACATCTTTCGTCAGTTCCATTTTCTGGTAAACGATTCCCGTAGATTCCGTACCTGCGTAAGAGCTCATCTGGATGAAAGCAATCTCACATTCTCCCGGATAATGCTTCAGAAGGTCAGAAAAAAACATAATCACTCCGTTCAGAACCCCGATAAAAACGGGAACTTCATCCTTATAATCTTCATAAATCTTTAAAGCCGTAGCTTTTACAATCTCCTGAATCTCGGCATCCTCCAGATAAGGAACAAAAGTTTTGTCGTGAACTTTAATACTCTCCATAAAAATTTTTAGTAGGCAGCAAAGTTAAGGATTTTTGATGAAAGGTGAATGATGAATAGTGAAAGGTGAATTTTGCTCTGCAAGTGAATAGTGAAATTCATAAAGCTTCTATGAACACAAAGCGCGCAGAGGTTTTTTTTATGCTTACTGTTTTAAGTTTCACAAAGCTACTTCGACAAGCTCAGCATAAACTTTTTCATATATATAAGCCCGCAGAGCTGTTTATAAGAAGATCTTATTAGTAAACTAAAGCCGCAAGAGGTTTTAAATGCTTCATGTGGTAAGGCGCAAGATTTTAGCTTTGAGAAAATTGAGTACCGTTGACATTAATTTTAGAGTGAGTATTAGCGATATTAAAATTTGACAGCGTCAAATTCCCTGCGCCTTTAAAGCACCATGCTTGTCCATTCAATTTGCGCCTTTGTACGTTCCAACAGAAAATATCCTTCAAAAGTCTGAAACTATATACTTAACCGCAATTCCCCTCTGAAAGTCGGAGGGGTGGCGAAAATTCAAAGAATTTTTGACGGGGTGGTTTTAAAGGTGAATAATCAATTTTACACTGGATTTACAAGATTTTTCAAATAAATAAAAATTCCTAACTTTGTTATTCTCAAACCAAATAATATCAGCATGTAGAATTCAATTTCTTTCCGACGTAATCAACAATAACCGAATGGGTTGTTGCAGTTTTAACTTTTTAAAGAAAGAAATCATGATTTTTCTACACCATATATCCTTCGGGTTTCCGGCGGGAGACCTGCTTTTTAATACGATTGATTTAACGATTCCTTTAAATTCGAAGTCGGCCCTGGTCGGCAGCAACGGCACGGGGAAATCGACCCTGCTGAAAATGATGGCGGAAGAAATCGAGCCTCTGCAAGGAAACATAACCGTTCAAGGTGAATTGTTTTATGTTCCGCAGATGTTCGGGAATTTTGATGACCTTACCATCGCCGAATGCCTGAAAATCGATCAAAAACTCGATGCTCTGCAGAAAATTACATCCGGTGAAGTAGAGAATGTCTATTTTGAAACACTGAACGATGACTGGGACATCGAAGAACGTTCCCGGCAGGCTTTGCAGTATTGGAAATTAGACAATTTGGAGCTTACTCAAAAACTCGACAGCCTGAGTGGCGGACAGAAAGCCAAAGTCTTCCTCGTCGGAATGATGATTCATGAACCGGAGGTGATCTTGCTCGACGAACCGACCAACCATCTGGATATTGAAGGCCGGAACCTGCTGTATGATTTTATCGGGAAAACAAAATCAACCGTGGTGATGGTCAGCCACGACCGTGCTTTGCTGAACCTGGCGAATACGATTTTTGAGCTGAGCAACCAAGGCATTTCTACGTATGGCGGGAATTATGACTTTTATGCCACACAAAAGGAAATTGAAAATGAAGCGTTGCAGAATGATATTCATTCCAGGGAGCGGGCCCTGAAAAAGGCAAAAGAAAAAGAGCGCGAAACGCTGGAACGGAAGCAGAAGCTCGATGCGAGAGGGAAGGGCAAGCAGGAAAAATCGGGAGTGGCCCGGATCATGATGAACGCGATGCAGAATAAGGCGGAGAACAATTCTTCCAAATTGAAAGCGGTTCATGCCGAAAAGATCAATGCCATTTCAGGTGATCTGCGGGAGCTGCGTTCATCCGTAAAAAATGCGGACCAGATGAAAGTGAACTTCAATGATTCTAATCTCCACTCGGGGAAAATCCTGATTTCGGCAGAGGAAATCAATTATGCCTATCAGAAAATTAATCTCTGGAAAGAAAACCTCAGTCTGGAAATCCGCAGCGGTGACCGGATCGTTATTAAAGGTTCCAACGGTTCCGGGAAAACAACATTGATCAAGCTGTTGCTGGGAAAGCTGCAGCCTTCTGTCGGGAAAATAACAAGGCCGGATTTTCAGTGGATTTATATCGACCAGGAATATTCTTTAATCAATAAAACAATGACGGTTTATGAGCTTGTCCAACAGTTCAACGACCGGGCCCTGCCGGAACCGGAAGTAAAAACCTTACTGGCCAGATTTCTGTTCGGAAAGGAAACCTGGGACAAAAAGTGCGGCGTCCTGAGCGGCGGGGAACGCCTGCGCCTTCTGCTGTGCGGACTATCCATCAGCCAGAAAGCTCCCGACCTGATCATCCTCGATGAACCGACGAATAATTTAGACCTTCAGAATGTGGCAATTCTCACAGATTCCATTAAAGATTACCAGGGAACCCTGCTGGTGATTTCGCATGATGCGGTGTTTTTGGAGGAAATTGGGGTGAGGCGTGAGGTTTTGTTGAAGTAAAAAGATAGATGTCTGCACAATCTAAACCTCACAGGTTTTTGAAAACCTGTGAGGTTTATTTAACCGGATATTTTTAATGAAGATCTTCAGAAATTCTTGACGGTCGAAGTTCTGCTCAAATCCTGATTTCTCTTTTTTAAGTACAGTGAAGAATTTTGGTTTCTTGTAAATATGTGTTGGAAATTGGGATGTGAAGTAAGGTTGTATTGAGGTAAGGATTACAAAATATCCGTAGTATTTGTCATTCCGATTTCTATGACAAAATCAAATGATTTTTATAATTTTTTTCGTAGGATTTTCCATTTTTTGCCAGTGCGAAAATCCTGTGAATAATTTTATTTCTTACCGCATTCAAAATGGCCATCTTATTTTTTCCTTCTTTTATTTTTCTTTCATAATATTCCTTAAGATCATTATCCATTCTTACCGCCCTCATCGCTGCCATATGTAATATACTTTTCAGGGATTTATCGGCATAATGTGAGACTTTCGGTCTGTGACGTACTGAAGTTCCTGATTGGTAACCAAAAGGAACCACCCCTGCATAGCACGCCATCTTTCTGGGATCTGTTACTTTGGTAAAATCTTCCGTTTTAGCAATAATTATCCAGCTTAATACTTTTCCAACTCCGGGAATACTCTGGATATTAGTTTTTCTTGCAGCCAAATCCTTGTCAGCTTCAATTAACCGCTCTATTTCGTTCTCAAGGAAATCAATATGTTCTTCCAGTAGTTTAACTTCTTTTTTATTGATCCTCATCAACTTATTGTCTAGTTTCAGTTCTTTAAGCTGAGAATAAAGCGCCCTTTGCTTTAATAGAGATGCTTTTAACTTTACTTTCGAATTTCTTTCTGAAAATAAGACTTTTATCTTCTTCATAGTCTGGGAACAGGGCTTCCATTCCACTAAATCTCTTTCATTTTTCTCCGTAAAATCACAGATCCTTTTTGCATCGATCCTGTCATCTTTTCCCCTGGTAAGCCCTAAACTTTTTTTCAGGTGCAGAGGATTGAGAACATAGGTTTTCAAAGACAAAGTCTCTAAGACTTCATAGAGGTACCAATTATACCTGCCTGTATTTTCCATGGAAATAATCACCTCATCAAACTGATCTTCAAATTTTCCGAGAAATTTTCTGATCGCTTTCACTTCGTTTTCTATAATTTCATAAGCATAATGACCGGACTTTTTTATACAGATGTCCAACGTTTTTGAGCTGATGTCAATACCAATTACGATTTTTTCCATACTTTTGATTTATACTATTACACAAGTGAAGAAGAGAATATCCATCATCGCTTAATACCTTAATAACGGGCTTTTATTCCCAAATTTCTATTTAAGCTTTTGATGAATAAAGGGCATTTAATTCTTAATCGGGATATGAATCTTATTCATAGGGATCTATCAGTTTAATTAAATGCTCTCTCTTTTCTAATATATTAATTTATTACCATACAAATCTAAAGGCAGGAATCTCAACATAGTATTAAGGAGCACTTGTGGAAAGATTCGCGTCTGAATTCCTGCGGAATGAGAAACTTTATAGCAGAGTAGATAAATATTTTTTGTGAAGCGTCTATTAGAAATTCTTGAGGGTCGAAATTCTTAATGAAGCCTGATTTTTCACCTTTGTTCAATTTATTGATTAATTCTGACTTTTTTTGAATAGTTTCAGGGTTTATTAAAACTATTTTGGAGTGTTTCTGGTGATTTTATAAGTTGGTTGTTTAGAAAGAGATTAGAGTAATAATTAGATTATGTTGACATAAATTTGTTAATAAATATTTATCAAAATTTAAATTTTAGTGTGTAAATGTAATTGATTTATATATACTCCAAATAATTGCAAGTAAAGATGCTGAAAAAATTAATTTAGGAAAGTAGTCATTTATTAAATTATTATTTTTTAAGTATTTATTCCCCATTACTAATCTATGCTCAGCTTCTTTTAATAAATCTGAAAAGTAATTAATTGAACTAAAATCTTCAGCCATATTATTTTTTAAATACGAAATTTCATTTTTTAATAGTTCTAGCTTTGCACTTTTAACGTCAATATCAATATCTAGATTATTTAAATTATTTACTTCATTATCTAATCTTGTAATATCATCTGTATGCTTATTAATTTTTGAAGAATAATATTTTATTTTTTCTTTAACCTCTTCAGTGATAAGATTTATTTGTTTTGGCATTTTAAAATTTAAATTGTCATAATTTAAAAGATTATAAAAACGTAAAAAATAATAAACATTAATAGTGAAGAAGATGTAAGATATATATTCTTTTTTAATATCCATTTTGAGACCATTAACTTCAATTTCTGATAAGGAAATTATATTCGTGCAAAGAAGAATTATGATTGTTGAAATCCAAATTATATTATTTCCTAAATTTTGTGTTTCAGAATTAATAAAATTTACAAAACTGTAATCAATTGAATTTAAATTTTCTTCAAGAATTTGATTAGATTTATTATTTGTCATACTTAAAATTAATTAAAATAAAGATACAGTCAAAAACTCTTAAAAGGTCACTGATTAAAATACTTTGGTATATTTATTATCGTAATTTCAAATATACATAAACTACACAATTCCCACCCTACCCAAAAATAAATTCCCCCTCAAATTTGCCCACCCAATTTTTTAAAAGTAATTTTGCATGAATCTAAAATAAAAGTAAAATATGTCAACTTACGTAGTTGTAGGTCTTCAGTACGGAGATGAAGGGAAAGGAAAAATCACGGATGTTTTATCGGCAAAATCGGACTATGTGGTGCGCTTCCAGGGGGGCGACAACGCAGGTCACACGGTGTATGTGGGTGAAGAGAAATTCGTGTTGCACCTTCTTCCGTCGGGAGTTCTTCAGTGCAAAGGGAAGTGCATCATTGCCAACGGCGTGGTGGTAAACCCTAAATCTTTCATTAAGGAGGTGAACCAGATCGAAAGCAAAGGCTTGAGAACGGATCATATTTTCATCAGCAGAAGAGCGCATGTCATCATGCCGTATCACATTCTTCTGGATACCTACCGTGAGGAAGAACACGGCGGAACGCAGATCGGAACGACCAAAAAAGGGATCGGACCGTGCTACGAAGACAAGATCGCCAGAGTGGGCATCAGAATGATCGACCTTCTGAACCCGGAGATCTTGAGAGACAAAATCGAGAAAAACTTAAAAATCAAAAATTCTCTTTTCGAGAAATATTTCGGGAAACCGACTTTGGACGTTGAAGAAATCTACAACGAGTACCTGGAAATCGGAAAACTGCTTCAGGACCGGATAGTGGATACCGAACTCGAACTGAACGAAGCCATCAGAGACGGGAAAAACGTTTTGTTTGAAGGCGCGCAGGCTTTGATGCTTGACATCGACTTCGGAACGTATCCGTACGTAACCTCCTCTTCGCCGTCTACCGGCGGGGTGTGTACCGGAGCCGGAGTGCCGCCGACTTCCCTTCAGAACCTGATCGGGGTGGCCAAAGCCTATTGTACAAGAGTAGGAAACGGACCGTTCCCATCCGAACTGGACAACGAATTAGGAGAAAGCATCAGACAGATCGGTGGTGAATTCGGAGCAACGACCGGAAGACCGAGAAGGACCGGTTGGTTAGACCTTGTTTCTTTGAAGCATGCCTGTATGATCAACGGAATCAACAACTTGGTGATTACCAAGCTGGACGTTCTTACCGGTATTGAAAACCTGAAAGTCGTTACCCATTACAAAACGGAAGACGGAAAAATCATCGATTATTTTACTTCATCTACCGAAAAATTATACAACTACGAGCCGATTTACCAGGATCTGCCGGGCTGGAGCGAAGACATCACCAAAGCAAGAAGCTACGACGAACTTCCGGATACCGCCCAGAAATACATTGAGTTTATCGAGAAATATTTAGGCATCAACGTATACCTGGTTTCTGTAGGCCCTGAAAGGAGTCAAAACATCATCCGAAAAGAATTGTTCTAACGGAAGAATTTTAAAATAAAGAAAGAGACTGTCACCGCGATAGTCTCTTTTTTTATTTTCATGGGTTCAGTTTAAGCTTGAAAACCCATAATCACCTTTTTAAGCTTTTTTCCATAACAGCTAATTACCATTAACTATTATCTATTAACTATCATCAACTTTTATCCACAGCAGCCAGCAGCTAATAGCCAAAAACCATCCGCCATCTGCTATTCGGAGTCGGGAACCTGCTTTCCGCTGTATCTTTTTCGCCTCGCTTCTGCCCATCCGGAAAAAGGATGCCGCTGCAATCAGGACTAGGGCAGCAGCCATTATGAACAAACGATCCCCAAATATTATCCACCAATCAGCATTCCTCACCAGCATCCCGCTTCCATCTTCCAGCAACCATCCTTATTCATAACATAGTTAAAATTTACTTATCCTCATACGATTTTGAATAAACCTGCGTTTTTGATAATATAGTGGCAAATGTTTTGCTTCTAAATTATTATTTACCGGAAAATGGTAATGAACTAATAATCTTTATTAATGCTTAAATTTTAAAACAATGAAAAACATGCATCAGAATCAGGAAGTTCGTTTCAACGAAGTTCTTTTCGAACACCGCAACAAAGAATACGGTGCCTATGTCCTAAGAAATGAATCAGATCGAATTTTAACCAAAGCGCTTTTTGTTGGCGTAAGCTTGCTGGCAGCATTTTCTTTAACACCTTTAGTGATTAAAGCTTTTAAGTCTGAACCGGTGAAAGATCCTAAAATTTATGAGAAAACTCATATTTTTAAACAGGTAATTACCCCTGAAAAGGACCCGCCCGCAACTGTTAAACCACAGCCAGCTCCGGAAAGAATCAAAACAATAGACAAGACCCTTCCGGAACCGAAAGCGATTTTAAAAAATGAGAAAAAGGAGACGACGCTTAAGGATGAACAGAACGCAGTGGCGAGCACTCAAACATCAGATGGAAAAGAAGTGCCTACTGTAAAATACATCCCGATTGCTCCGCCAATTAATACCGAAGGAGGCAATGGAGCAAACACAGAGCCGGTTAAAGTACAACCTAAAGATGATAATACTCCTAGGACTACTGTTGATGTTGAGGCAAGCTTTATTGGAGGTCTTGACGCATTTAGAAATAAAGTAGCGAATAATTTTGACGGAGCCGGATTTGATTCGGATGAGGTGATGAAAACGACGATTACCTTTATTGTAGAAAAAGATGGAACTATTTCAGGACTTAAAGCTGATGGTAAAAATGAAGACTTTAACAGTGAAGCCTTAAGAACCATTAAAAATATTAAAGGGAAATGGGTTCCGGCTAAAGTTAACGGCCAATCTGTCCGCAGCTATTTCAAGTTTCCGATCTCGATGAAGCTTGATAATTAACATAAAAACAGATCTTATACACTTATCCACAAAGAATTTTTTTTGTGGATAATTTTTTTTATACCTAAATCGCTTATTAACAATATTTTAACTCAAATTTCGTTTTACCTGTTCATTGATAGCACGGAAAAATGTGTATTTTTGAACCCTAAAGTTCTAACAATGGCAAAAATCATAGGTATCGCTAACCAGAAAGGAGGAGTTGGGAAAACCACAACCGCTGTAAATTTAGCTGCAGCACTAGGGGTATTGGAAAAAAAGATATTAATTATCGATGCTGATCCCCAGGCGAACGCAACATCCGGTCTGGGCGTGGAAGATGTAAGGTATTCTACCTATAATCTTTTGGAACACAGTATGGATACGGCAAAATGCATCAAGCAGACGGCAACCCCGAATCTGGATATCGTTCCGTCCCATATCGACCTGGTGGCTGCCGAGATCGAACTGGTAGACAAAGAAGAACGTGAATACATGCTGAAGAAATCACTGCAAAGTGTAAGGGACGATTACGATTATATCATTATCGACTGTGCGCCGAGTTTAGGACTGATTACGGTGAATGCTCTAACGGCAGCCGACTCCGTTATTATTCCGATCCAGTGTGAATATTTTGCTTTGGAAGGGCTTGGGAAATTATTGAACACCATCAAAAATGTTCAGAAAATCCACAATAAGGATCTGGATATTGAAGGGTTGCTGCTTACGATGTATGACAGCCGTTTGAGATTATCCAATCAGGTGGTGGAAGAAGTAAATTCCCACTTCCCGGAGATGGTTTTCGAAACCATTATCAGCAGAAACGTAAGGCTGAGCGAAGCTCCGAGCTTCGGGGAAAGCATCCTGAACTACGATGCCGAGAGCAAGGGCGCCATCCAGTATATTCAGCTGGCGGAAGAAGTCTTATTGAAAAACGAAAAACTAGTAAAGAACTAAAAGCAGCTAGCTAAGCTAAACGCTAAAAAAATATGAAGGATAAAAAAAGAGCGATGGGACGTGGTTTGGGCGCAATTCTCAGTGCCGAATCCAAAGCAACGATCAACTCTGCAACCGATGAAGGAGCAGATAAGTTCGTGGGGAATATTGTAGAAATTGCATTGGAAGATATTTATCCCAATTCCACCCAGCCAAGAACCTATTTTGACGAAAAAGCACTGAATGAACTTGCACAGTCAATCAAAAACTTAGGTGTCATCCAGCCGATTACCTTAAGAAAAGACGGTGAGAAATTTGAAATCATATCCGGAGAAAGACGTTACCGGGCGAGTAAGATCGCAGGTCTGGAATCCATCCCGGCTTACATCCGTCTGGTAAACGATCAGGAGCTTCTGGAGATGGCCCTTGTGGAAAACATCCAGAGGGAAGACCTTGATGCGATTGAAATTGCATTAACGTATCAGCGGCTCATGGAAGAGATCGGTCTTACGCAGGAAAATCTGAGCCATAGGGTAGGAAAAGACAGAAGTACGATTACCAATTCCATCAGGCTGTTGAGGCTGAATCCGGATATCCAGAATGCCATCCGAAGCGGCGAGATTTCTGCAGGACACGGAAGAGCCATCATCAGTCTGGAAAGCGAAGAGCACCAGCAGATTCTATTTGAACTCATCATTAAAGAAAAACTGAATGTCCGTCAGGCCGAACAGGCTGCCACCGCCATTAAAAATCCGAAATCTCCGGCCGCCAAAAGAGCAAAGGCGGAGCTTTCCAACAACTATAAAAGAGCGCAGAAGACCATTTCCGATATTCTGGATGTAAAAGTCGAAATCAAAGCCGCTCCAAACGGGAAAAAAGGGAAAATTGTTCTGGATTTCAAAAATGAAGATGAGCTGGAATACATCTTATCCCACATTAAATAAATGAAAAAAATACTGTTCACATTTTTTCTATGCCTGTTCGCTTTTGCCTGGTCACAGGTAAATCCCAATGACACGATCCGGGTGGATTACCGTCCGAAAGACAGCATCGGGGTGGAAAAAAACAATACCAAAACCGAAGCGAAAGTCGTTTCGGATCTGGAAAAAGCTAACGGGCCTACCCAGAAAACGCTGAAGCTTAATCCTACGAAAGCAGGATTATATTCTGCAGTTCTTCCGGGACTGGGGCAGGTGTACAACAAAAAATACTGGAAAGTTCCCATTGTTTTGGGAGCCGTAGGAACGGGAGTCGGGATCGCCGTATGGAACGACAATCAATACAAAAAATACCGGGAGTATTACATCGCCAAGCTCAACGGAACGCCGAATGAATTTGTGGATACCCACCCATGGCTGGACAAAACCGCTTTGGGAAATGCGCAGGACAGAGCCAAAAGGCAGCGCGATTATGCCATTGCCATCACCGGACTTATTTATATCCTGAATATCGTGGATGCTGTAGTGGATGCCCATTTATACGAATCCCGCCGGGATCCGGATCTTTCCCTTAATCCCACAATGGTTCAGGATCAGTACGGAATTGCCCCTCCGAAAACGGGGATCAGTTTAAGTTACAGATTTTAAAAAATAATATAGAACTGCTTTAATTACGCTTTTGCTGAGTGGAACGCCTTCGCAAGCGAAAAATATGAAGAACAATTTTTAAACATAATCTTTGCGATCTTTGCGTTAAAAATATAAGCGGAAAAACAAATAAAAATATGAAAATAGCATTGGTTGGATACGGTAAAATGGGTAAAATCATCGATGAAATCGCCACAAAAAGAGGCCATCAAATCGTTGCCCGACTGAAAGAAACCCCAACTGCTGAAAACCTGAATAATCCGGATGTCGTTATTGAATTTTCCCTGCCTGAAGTGGCTTACGAAAACATCAGGGCCTGTCTGGAAAATAAAATCCCGGTGATCTGCGGAACCACCGGCTGGCTGGAAAAGAAACCTGCCATTGAAAAACTGGCCGAAGAAAACGGAACGGCCTTTCTTTACGGTTCCAATTTCAGCTTAGGCGTTAACCTGTTTTTTGCTTTAAATGAAAAACTGGCGGATCTGATGAAGAATGTCGATGAATATTCCTGCCAGCTGGAAGAAATTCACCACGTTCACAAAAAAGACGCGCCGAGCGGAACGGCGATTTCGATTGCCGAAGGAATTTTTAAACACAATCCGAAATTTGATGCCTGGAAACTGGAAGAGACCCAGGATAACCAATTGGGTATTTTTGCGATCCGTGAAGATGAGGTTCCCGGTACGCACAGCGTCTTCTACAGAAGCGAAGTGGATGAAATCGAAATCAAACACACCGCCTTCAGCAGAAACGGTTTTGCATTAGGAGCCGTGGTTGCTGCAGAGTGGATTAAAGATAAAAAAGGAAATTTCGAGATGAAGGATGTTTTGGGGCTTTAATCTGTAACAAAATCCCTAAATTGCAAACTCATTGGTAGAGCTGATAAGCATTAAATAGTACACATTGCTTATCGCCCATTACTCATATTATAGATTAGGCACAAAAATTTATGAATTATTTTTTAACGTATACAGTTTATGTTCTCATTTTATCAGTATTGATGGGAATTTCCACCTGGAAGCTGTTTAAAAAACTGGGATATAATCCGTTATTCGCTTTTATCCCTTTCTACAATTATTTCCTTATTTTAAAAGAAACGAACCATCCGAAATGGTGGGCTGTTTTATCATATCTTCCGATCGTAGGACCGATTATGATGTCTGTTTTCCATCTGTATTTAATGAGCAGATTCGGAAAAACCTCTTTCAAGGATAAGCTTCTTACCGTCATCCTGCCGTTCATTTATATGGCAGTTGTAAATTATGGAAAAGATACGGAACTGGAAGACGAAAGTGCGAATGACCTTTTCCTTACGGACGAGGAAAAAAATGCAAAGAAAAAAGATTCGTTCATCGGGTCGGTGACCTTTGCCGTAGTTTTCGCGACCATCATCCACGTTTTTGTAACCCAGCCTTTCGGAATCCCGACGGGATCCATGGAAAGAACGTTACTGGTAGGGGATTTCCTTTTCGTAAACAAATGGAGCTACGGATACCGGCTTCCGATGCGTCCTCTGGCCATTCCTTTCCTGCAGGGAACCATTATGGATACCGGTGAAAAAGGAAACCCGAAGGATGATCCGAAATCTTACGTTGATGCGGTAAAACTTCCTTACGAAAGAATTTTACAGTTCAGCAAGCCTCAGAAAAATGATGTGGTGGTTTTCAACTATCCTCAGGATTCCGTACATACGGCTACCGATAGAAAAGACCCTTACGTTAAAAGATGTGTTGCTGCGGCAGGTGATACGTTCGAGATGAGAGCAGGAAGACTGTTTGTAAACGGAAAGCCGGAAACGGTTTTGGGAGACCAGGAAGTTCAGCATGCTTACACGGTAAATACAGGGACTCAATTGGATATTCCGGGGATGTACAATACCTACGGATTCCTTCCGGTAAGGGAAATGCAGAATGAAAAAGGCGGATTTACCTATATGTTCCAGGGGCTTACCGACCAGACTGCTAAAGACATCAAAACGTTGCCGAATGTAATCAGTATGGAGGAAAATATTTATCCGAAAGATTCCGCAACAATCTCTTATAAACTAAATGCCGATAAAACGGCATATACCAAAAGTATCGACACCACCCAGTCTATTTTCCCGATCAACAAACCGTGGAATCAGGATTGGTATGGACCGTTGAAAATTCCTAAAAAAGGTGATGTGGTAACCATTAACAAAGAATCGCTTCCGATGTACCAGTGGATTATCTCAGAATACGAACACAACAGTCTGGAAAACAGGAATGGAAAAATCTTCATCAACGGAAAGGAAACCAACCAGTATATGATTCAGCAGGATTATTACATGATGGTGGGGGATAACCGCGATGCCTCATTGGATGCCAGGTTCTTCGGTTTCGTTCCTGAAGAAAATATTGTCGGAAAGCCGATGTTTACCTGGATGAGTTTGCAAGGGGCATTCAAAGATGCAAGTTCTTCCTACCAGGCACCGTTCAAAATCCGTTGGGACAGAATGTTCAAAGCCACAAACACCGGGGAAGCCAACAAGACTTCTTACTGGTGGATTGCAGCTATGATCCTGATCTTATTCTTTGGGTGGGAATATTTCGTTAAATTATTCAGAAAGAAAAACACCGAAGAAGATTAATCTTTATTCATGTTTAAAAATAAAATATTTAATAGAGTTCTTCTTACGGGAAGCTTTATTGTAGTGTCTTTAATTATTGCAAAACTCTTTGGGGTTTTGCAATATGCTTATGTACCACAGGCAGGAGGTGAGCCAAATATAAAAAAAGGCGCATTTGTATTTATTACGAATATTCTTCCTTATGAAAAATTTAAATTATTAACCTATAATCAAAATACTGAAGATTTTGGCAAAGGGGTCTATGTTCAAAGACTTGTGGGAGTGGCAGGCGATAAGATTCAACTTAAGTCGGGAGATTTATTTGTAAATGATAAATTGGCTGACAGCGGATTTAATTTAAAACATGCTTACAAAATCGACAGAGCATTTGTTAATGATTTAATGTTAAAAGGTGTTTCCGAAAATGAATTTTTTCAGCTTGATTCTGATTATTTTATGACTCAATTAAGCAAAGATCAACTTAACAATAATTTTTTTTACGAAAAATTTATTAATGCCAACCCTGATCCGGAAATTATAAAAGTGTATAATAAAAATTGGAATGCTGATGACTTCGGACCTGTAAAAGTTCCACAGGGAATGGTGTTTTTCCTTGGAGATAACCGGAATGCTAGCCTGGATTCTAGATACATAGGATTTGTTGACGAAAAAGAAATAACAGGAAGAATCTTTTATCCTGAAAATTAAAAGTTATAAAATAGAGTGAAGTATTTGAAAAAATACTTCATTTTTGCATCATGAATATGAAGAATGTATTATTACCGGTATTTTATTTACCGCCGATTTCATGGTTTTCCGTATTCCTGGATCCTGAAAACGAAATCCTTTTCGAACAGTTTGAAAGCTTTCCCAAGCAGACCTACAGGAACCGGGCCAATATCTATGGAGCCAACGGCAAACTTTCACTCATTATTCCTATCGCTCACAACGGGAGCCGGGCTTTTAAAGAGATTGAAATTGCTCACCGTGAAGACTGGAGAAGCCTGCATTGGAAATCCATTAAAACCGCTTATCAAAGTTCGCCTTATTTCGAGTTTTATGAAGATAAACTGAGAAAAATATACGATCTGAAAGAAAAGTATGTACTGGATTTCAACCTTAAGGCACTTGAGGTAATCCAGCAGATTCTTAAGACCGAAAAGGCATACTCTTTGAATACCGAATATATCAAAATTCCGGAAGAGATCAGCTTCAGGGAAAAATTCTCAGCTAAACATCCGTCGGAATTTGAAATGGAAGAATACTATCAGACCTTCTCCGACAAATCAGGATTTTTAGAAGATTTATCAATTCTGGACCTTATCTGTAACAAAGGACCGGAATCAATGACTTATATTAAAAATATTTAAACAATCATACTAGCATGAAAAAGGTATTATTAGCCGCAGTTTTTTTAGCGGGATTCGGTTTTTCAAACGCACAGGAAGCGAAATCCAGTGTAGACCCGAAAGAGAATAAAGATCTGATGACATGGTATCATAAAGATTTTGCTGCAACCAAAGTATATGGGGTAAACACGGAAAATGCATATAAATTCTTAGAATCAAAAGGGCTTAAGCCTAAGACCGTTGTTGTAGGCGTATTGGATAGCGGCGTTCAGGTAGACCACCCGGGATTGGTGAATAATGTATGGACCAACCCGAATGAAGTTCCGGGAAACGGTAAAGATGATGATGGAAACGGCTATATCGACGATGTACACGGATGGAATTTCATTGGTGGCAAAAATGGCGATATCGACATCGATAATATGGAGGTGACCAGAGTAGTAGCCAAATACAAACCGGTTTTTGAAGGTGAAGACTCTGCAAAAAATAAAGCCAATCAGGCCAAAATGCCGGAAGAATTCGCCATGTATATGAAAGCGAAGGAACTCTTCACAAAGAAAAGTGTTGAAGCAAGACAGAGCTTCCAGATGTATTCCATGATCAGCGAGTCGGTTCCTACCATGGTAAAACTGCTGAACGGGAAAAATGTGACGCCTGAAACGGTGGCGGCCATTAAACCGGCAGATCAGAAAGAAGCAATGGCCGCACAGGTGCTGGCACAGGTGGCCCAAAGCCCGGAATTCAAAGGTAAAACGCCGGCGGAATTTGAAAAGGCCATTTCCGGTCAGATGAAAGAAGCGCTTGATTATTTCGGGCCTCAGTCAAAACAATATGATCTGGCCTATGACCCGAGAAAAGAAATCGTAGGCGACAACTACGACGACTATTCTCAGAGAAACTACGGAAACAACCATTATGAAGGTCCAGATGCGGAGCACGGAACCCACGTGGCGGGAATTATTGCCGGTTTGCCTAACGGAAAAGAAATTCAGTACGGCGTTGCCTCAAGAGTCGCTAAAATCATGTCGGTAAGAACCGTTCCGAACGGTGACGAAAGAGATAAAGATGTGGCTAATGCCATCCGATATGCGGTAGACAACGGAGCCAAGGTTTTAAACATGAGTTTCGGTAAACCCGTTTCCCCGGGTAAAAATGTTGTTTGGGATGCCTTCAAATATGCCCAGGACAAAGGCGTACTTTTGGTAAAAGCAGCGGGTAATGAAAACGAAGATGTTGCGGAACATCTGGCTTATCCTACCAACTTTAAAAATGTTGCCGACGAAAAACCTTTTGTAAACAACGTTTTGGTAGTAGGAGCGAGTACCAATAACAATGATGCATTGAGAGCAAGCTTCTCCAACTACAATAAAAAAATGGTGAATGTATTTGCGCCTGGTGAAGAAATTTACTCCACAGTTCCTCACAATGAGTATAAATACCTTCAGGGAACTTCCATGGCTTCTCCGGTAGTAGCGGGAGCGGCAGCCGTTTTGTTGGCTTACATGCCTGCATTGACGCCGGCGCAGGTTATTGAATCCCTGGTAAAATCCAGCAACCCAAGCACGACCAATCAGTTTGCAGACTATTCGCAGGCGGGAGGGGTAATTGACCTTGAAAAAGCTGCGGAATACGCATACAATAATTTTTATAAAGGTAAATCCACCTCTTCAAATAAGGCTGTAAAATCCACAAAAAAGAAGGTTAAAAAATAGTTTATCTTCCTGTTTTTAAATCAGAACCCTATAAAGTCCGAAATTTTCGGACTTTTTTTATTGCTATTATTTAATATTTGGCACGGTTTTTTGTGACTTTTATTCTGACAAAATAATAAACAACAAAATGAAAAAGTTACTATTTGCAGGGATCTTTGGAACAGCGCTTCTTGCGACTTCATGTTCCGGGGTTAAAAATGCCCAGACTGCCCAGACCCAGAGATCAGAATTCCTTAAAATGAAAGGTGATTGGCAGATCGTTAGCATCGATTACGATAAAAACTATAAAATAAAACCTTTTGATGACGGAGTGGATGCTCAGTGTTTCGTAGGAAGCCACTGGAGACTGATTCCCAACAACTGGACAGGAGCTTATACGCTTAATGGCGGCGGAACCTGCGGTACGGGATTCACGCAGCCAATCAAACTGAACGTTGTAAGCGGTAATACCTTCGAATTCAAAAAGATTGCTGAAGGAACAAAAGCAAAACAGAATACGGCAGGATATGCTTTGACACTTACCAATCAGTCAACGGATCAATTTTCATTGGAGCAGAATATTCCTTTCAACGGAGAAAACGTAAGAGTGGTTTACAACTTCGAAAGAGCGGGAATGAAATAATTAAATTTAAAAAGAATAAAAGATGAAACTTACAAAAACATATATTGGAGGACTTTTTCTTTCGTCAGCGTTATTGCTTACCAGCTGTGAGGCGGTGCAGAATTCCAACCACCAGCAGAGAGGTACGGCTGTAGGAGTTGCTTCAGGAGCCGTAATCGGAGGAATCCTTGGAAACAACGTTGGAAGAGGAGGAAACGGAGCAATCGGAGCGGTATTGGGAGGTATTATCGGTGGTGTTGCCGGTAACGTGATCGGTAACAAAATGGATAAACAGGCAAGAGAAATTAAAGAAACGTTGCCTGGTGCTGAAGTGGAAAGAGTAGGAGACGGAATTAAAATTACATTGAATGAAAGCATTGTGAATTTCGATTTCGATTCCTCTGCATTGACGAGCACTGCAAAAACAAACCTGGATAAATTGGCTCAGGTACTTACGAACAATCCGGACACCAATATTAATATCTACGGCCACACCGATAGTAAAGGGACAGATTCATACAACATGAGCTTATCCGAAAGAAGAGCCAATGCGGTAAAAGCTTATCTATCCGGTAAAGGAATTGCTTCAAGTAGATTATTTGCTAAAGGTGAAGGAGAGGCAATGCCTGTCGCTTCCAACGATACTGAAGCAGGAAGAGCTAAAAACAGAAGAGTTGAATTCGCTATTACGGCCAATGAAAAAATGATTCAGGACGCTCAGCAGGGACAGTAATAATTAACATATAAATATTTTCTTCAATAACCGCTTTTGCGGTTATTTTTGTATTTTTATCCGGATAAACTAGAAAATCATTATTTTTGCATTTCAAACAACATAAATGAAGAAATATGTAAAGCTGCTCCGCGTGGAGCAATGGGTGAAAAACCTGTTTGTTTTTGTTCCTCTCTTTTTCTCAGGTAATATTAAAAACCTGGACTTACTTACCAAAAGCATCTTTGCTTTTATCATTTTTTCATTGGCAGCCAGTGTCGTTTATATATTGAACGATTACAACGACATCGAAGCGGATAAAAAACATCCCGAAAAGAGGAGACGGCCTCTGGCAAGCGGCGCAATTTCAAAATCTCAGGCCATCGGGATTTTTATCGGTCTGATTATTATTGATATTGCCCTTGTTTTTGCTGCCCAGTTGTATTTTCATGAAAGCCTCTGGAAATTTGCCACCATTGTAGGATTTTATTTTGTGATGAATCTGGCATATACTTTTAAATTAAAGCATGTTCCCATTATCGATATTTCCATCATTGCCATAGGATTCGTCCTTCGGGTGTTGGCCGGCGGATACATTACCGGAATCAGTATTTCCCAATGGGCCATTTTGCTGACGTTTGTTCTTGCCCTGGTTTTAGCAATAGGCAAAAGACGTGGAGAACTGATCAATGCACAGGTATCCGGAAAGACGAGACGGGCTCTGGACGGTTATAATGTACAGTTTGCAGACATTGCCCTTTCCATCTCGGTAACGCTGGCAATCATATGTTACCTGATGTTTACTTTATCACCGGAAGTTCAGGCAAGATTTCATTCACGGGTTTTTTATACCGTCATTTTTGTGGTCTTTGCTTTCTTACGATATTTACAGCAGACATTGGTCTACAACAGAACCGAATCGCCTACCAAAATTGTGTACCGGGACCGGTATATCCAGGTTACCTTGGTGCTATGGGTTGCTGCGTTTTTAATCCAAATCTACTTTAAAAAATGAAGCCGAATTTTACACAGAAAATTACCAACTGGGGCAATTATCCCGTAGTGGAAAAAGAAATGAGGTCTGATGACAGCTTCAGAAAAATAAAAGAATTTGTCCTGAATAACAATGAAGTGATCGCCAGGGGAAACGGAAGATGCTACGGAGATTCTTCATTGGGCGAACATATATTTTCGACAAAAAAATTAAATAAATTCATCGGTTTCGACCGCCTGAACGGAATCATCGAATGTGAAGCGGGCGTTTTGCTTTCGGATGTCCTGGAAATCTCCGTTCCCCAGGGATACTTCCTTTATGTAACACCGGGAACGAAATTTGTTTCCGTAGGCGGTGCTATTGCTTCGGATGTTCACGGTAAGAACCACCATGCCGAAGGTTGTTTTTCCGAATACGTCATCGAATTTAAACTGATGATCGAGAACGGTGATGTCATTACCTGTTCGCGAGAGGAAAATGCCGATAAGTTCTGGGCTACGATAGGCGGTATGGGACTCACGGGAATTATCCTGACCGCCAAATTCAAATTAAAAAATATAGAGTCGGCTTATATCCGCCAGGAAAGCATTAAAGCTGAAAACCTGGACGAGATCTTTGCCCTTTTTGAAGAAAGTGAAAACTGGACCTATACCGTGGCCTGGATCGATTGTCTTCAGAAAGGTAAAAATACAGGAAGAAGTATCCTGATGAGAGGAGAACACGCTTTTCAACACGAACTGCCTCAGAATCTGAAAGAAAAACCGCTGCGGCTGAAAAAGAAATTTGAGCCGACGGTACCGTTCTATTTCCCGGGGTTTGTGCTCAATGCTTTAACGGTGAAGATTTTTAATTTTCTCTATTATAAAAAACAGGCTAAAAAGGAAGTTAAAAGCTTTATCGACTACGAAACCTTTTTCTATCCTCTGGATTTTGTTCATGACTGGAATAAAATTTACGGAAAGTCCGGTTTTATCCAGTACCAGATGATGATCCCGAAAGAATCCGGGAAAGAAGGAATGAAAAAAATCCTGGAGACCATTGCCAACAGCGGAAACGGCTCTTTCCTGGCCGTACTGAAGCTTTATGGAAAAGAAAATCCGCAGGCTTATAATTCGTTCCCTTTTGAAGGCTATTCCCTGGCGTTGGATTTCAAAGTAAACTCCAAACTGAAAAAGCTGATCGACCAGCTGGATGATATTGTAGAGCAGTACAACGGGAAGATCTATCTCACCAAAGACAGCATGAGCCGGTCGTCCCTCACCAATTACCTCAAAAATGTTCAAAGTTCAAAATTTGTGTCTTTGCAGCATAAAAGAATTTTAAATAATATTTAGCACAAATGATCGTTTTAGGAAGCACATCGGAAGTAGCACAGGCTTTTATAGAAAAAGCTCTACAGGAAGGGGAAAAGTTTGAAAGAATTTATCTTTTCACCTCCAACAGGGAAACGACCGAAAGATTCGCCAGGCATATTGATGTGAAATTTCTTCAGCAGTCGGAAATCATTGAGCTGGACCTGATGAAAAGCATCGATTATAACCGTTTTGAACAGATCAATTCAACATTGCTGTTCTGCGCCACAGGTTACTTGGGAGAAGGTACGGAAGAAGGCCTGTACGACAATAAAAACACGGAACGGATCATTGATATCAACTATGCAAAGCTGGTTCCCGTTATCAATTATTTTGCCCACAAGTTTGAAAGCAGGAGATCCGGAACCATCATCGGACTTTCATCTGTAGCAGGAGACCGGGGAAGACAGAGCAATTTCATTTACGGAAGTGCAAAAGCAGCCTTTACCGCTTATTTAAGCGGATTAAGAAACTATCTTTTCGATAAGAAAGTCCATGTCCTTACCGTAAAGCCGGGATTCATGGCTACGAAAATGACCGAAGGACTGCCTTTGAATCCAAAGCTGACGGCAACCCCGAAGCAGGCTGCGGAAGGAATCTTCAAAGCCTACAAAAAACAGAAGAACGTAGCTTATGTCCTGCCGGTCTGGGGAATCATCATGATGATTATCAGGAATATTCCTGAATTTATATTTAAAAAATTAAAGCTTTAAAAACCTCTTTTCGTTTTATAAGAACTTTACATAAATGTTTATTACCCGAATTGCAACAATTCGGTAAATAATCGAAAGGATAAAATATACCTGATACCTTTCCGTTTACAATAGGATCAACCCATTTAAAAATAAGATAAATTACCGATGAAAAAACTGTATTGTTTTGATTTTGACGGAACCCTGACCTACAAGGATACCATGTTCATGTATCTGAAATTTTATGATCCTACCAAATTCAGGCTGCAGTTTTTAAAGCATGTCCCGCTTTTTGTCTTACTGAAATTGCGGCTGGCAGAAACCGAAAAGGTGAAAAAAAGCTTTATCGGCTCCATTCTGAAAGGGCAGACCCTGGAAAAAATCGAAAAGAAATCCCGGCAGTTTTTCGAAGCCCATTATCCTAAAATCGTAAGGGAAAATGCACTGGATTTTATTAAAAATATAGATCGCGAAAATACACAAAGCTTATTAGTCACCGCATCGCTTGATATCTGGGCCAGGCCATTTGCCGATGCTTTCAATATGAAGCTGCTGGCGACGCAGGCCGAGTTTAAAAACGGGATTTTTACGGGGAATTTCATCGGGAAAAATTGCAACGGCAATGAAAAATTAGCCCGTATACAAATGGAAATTAAGGATAAAAAATATGATAAGATCATCGCTTTCGGTGATACTTCAGGAGATAAGCCGATGTTAAAATGGGCAGATGAGGGACATTATCAATTTTTTCACTAATTTTGAACCGTAAAAATGGATAAATGGCAAAACTGCTTATTTTGTGTTTTGCAGCCTTAATAAGTTGCACATCTACAGGTAAATCCTCTAAAAAGTCATCCGGTATGCAGTCAGAAACAGAAATCATCGTTTCCGAATCGCAGGGCGGGGCGGATAAGGCGGGATTTATTATTCTTAAAAACGAAGCAGAATACCGAAAAGTATTGAAAGACAACTCTTCCCAACTGATGGTTGAAGGAAGTGAACCTTCTCCTTCGAAAGTATTTGAATTTCCTGCAGATAAAAAAGTAGTGCTCTATAATCTGGGAACGTTCAGATCCGGCGATCACAGAATTACTCAGATCAAGAGTGTTTCTGTAAAGAACAAGATGTTGTACGTTGAAGTTCCTTATGTAGAACGAGGCGGTATGGAAATTCAGGTAATTTCTAATCCTTACGTCGTTTTTACTGTTCCTTTACATTATGATTTCACTTCCGTAGAATTAAAATTTTCAAAATAAGAATGAATAAAATATACCTTGATAACGCTGCTACGACACCGCTTTCGGAAGAAGTTATCGATGCGATGGTGGGTACCATGAAAATGAATTTCGGGAATCCGTCATCTACCCACAGTTTTGGGCAGGAAGCAAAAATCCTGATCGAAAACGTAAGAAGACAGGTAGCAGATTATCTTCATGTAACGCCGGCTGAAATTATTTTCACCTCCTGCGGAACGGAATCCAACAACATGATCATCAAGTCTGCCGTTGAGCATTTGGGTGTCGAAAGAATCATCAGTTCACCGATGGAACATAAATGTGTTTCGGAAAGCATTCTGGATATGAAAGCCAGAAGAGGAGTAGAGGTAAATTATATCCGTCCGAATGAAAAAGGGGATATCGACCTTCAGAAACTGGAAGAATTGTTAAAAGCATCCGATAAGAAGACCTTGGTTAGTCTGATGCACGCCAACAATGAAATCGGAAATCTCATAGACATCAAAAAAGTAGCCGAACTGTGCAAAACGTACCAGGCGCTTTTCCATTCCGATACGGTGCAGACCATGGCTCACATGAACCTGGATTTCTCCGATATTCAGGTAGATTTTGCATCATGCAGTGCACATAAATTCCACGGTCCGAAAGGCGTAGGTTTTGCTTTTATCAGAAAATCAAGCGGTTTAAAAGGAATTATTACCGGCGGCCCTCAGGAAAGAAGCCTGAGAGCAGGTACGGAAAATGTTGCCGGAATCGTAGGGTTGGGAAAAGCATTGGAAATCTCCCTGAACCATCTGGAAGAATATGCTGCTCATATGCAGGAGATCAAAGAATATGCTAAAGAAAGACTTAAGGAAGAGATTCCGGGCATCAAATTCAACGGAAGAAGTGCTGAGCAGGAAAATAGCCTTTATACGGTTTTAAGTGCTCTTTTGCCTTATAAAAACCCGTTAATCGGGCTGCAGCTGGATATGAAAGGAATAGCGATCTCTCAGGGAAGTGCCTGCTCCTCGGGAGCATCAAAACCTTCCATGGTCATGATGATGGTTTTATCGGAAGATGAAATGGATCATTGTACACCGCTCCGTATCTCTTTCAGTCATTTGACTACAAAAGAAGATATCGATGCTTTGGCAGCTGCTTTGCAGGAGATCTCGAAAGATTTCGTTATAGAAAATACAAATGTTGAGCATAGATAGTCTTATCACTCAAAAAGCGTAATTTTGATTAATCCAATTGAAGAAAATCAATTAAGAAGAATATTAATTTAAATAAAAAAATAAAATGGCTTTAGAAATTACAGACAGCTCATTTCAGGAAACGGTTTTAAAATCAGACAAGCCGGTATTGGTAGATTTTTGGGCAGTATGGTGCGGACCGTGCAGAACGTTGGGACCAATCATCGAAGAGGTATCAACAGACTTTGAAGGAAAAGCAGTAGTTGGAAAAGTAGATGTAGACAACAACCAGGAAATTTCTATGAAGTATGGGATCAGAAATATCCCTACGGTTCTTATTTTCAAGAACGGTGAGGTGGTTGATAAATTGGTAGGAGTAGCTCCGAAAGAAGTGATCGCTGAAAAATTAAGCGCCCACTTGTAAAAATAATAATTTTGATAATGAAGGCCTTCCGGAAACGGAGGGCTTTTTTTTTGAAATAAATTTGTGGGTAACGAAAAAAGTTGTACTTTTGCCATCACAAAAAAGAAACAAGTTCTTTAAAACAAAGATAAATTTGATCCGGTAGTTCAGCTGGTTAGAATGCCGCCCTGTCACGGCGGAGGTCGCGGGTTCGAGTCCCGTCCGGATCGCATAAAGTTTTCAATTTACTTTAAACAAAAATTGACCGGTAGTTCAGAGGCTTAAATGCCAGCCTGTCATCTCGTCCTGAGACGAGACGGGTTCGGAACTACGGACTATAGAAGTTTTTTCAATTTCTTTAAAAAATTGATCCGGTAGTTCAGCTGGTTAGAATGCCGCCCTGTCACGGCGGAGGTCGCGGGTTCGAGTCCCGTCCGGATCGCATAAAGTTTTCAATTTGCTTTTAAAATAAAATTGACTTGAGGTTCAGATCTCTTGGCTATAGAAGTTTTTTTCAATTTCTTTAAAAAATTGATCCGGTAGTTCAGCTGGTTAGAATGCCGCCCTGTCACGGCGGAGGTCGCGGGTTCGAGTCCCGTCCGGATCGCAATCCTGTAAATTATTTTACAGGATTTTTTTGTTATGTACTTCGTCTATATTTTATATTCTGCAAGCCGAGATGTGTATTACAAAGGCTTTTCTGAAAATGTTGAAAAACGGTTGT
>JAAIGF010358209.1_pt1 | contig 91331 bp, 82 predicted proteins | sample 6487441 | NCBI WGS metagenome assembly JAAIGF01 (sample SAMN13974129, study PRJNA590717) | phyllosphere metagenome | biome: pepper field; feature: multiple bacterial spot infested pepper fields; material: pepper leaves; isolation source: leaves from pepper fields | host: Capsicum annuum ... | reverse complement strand
CGTTACGCGCCTTCGCGCGGAAGCACAGGGTGCCAAGACGTTCAAGATACCGGAAATCGTCATGGTGGAAGCCAGTGATCCGGACGTCAACTCCATCATCCAAAGTCAGAATGTCGTCTTCCATAGCAAGCTGAACAAGCTTGAGGAACAGCTTAATCTTACTGAGAAAAACATCAAATCCCTGGAGTTTCGCTACACTGGCTACCAAGGCCAAAAGGCCGCTTTCGAGCGTCAACAGGCACTTCTGGAGGAAGAACGCGACTCTAAGCAGAAGCTGGCGAAAGACGGCGTGATCCGCAAAACGGATATGCTGGCACTGGAGCGGGCCATTGCCGATGCAATGGGTGACATTGCCCGGCTGGATGGCGAGATGAACCAGAGCGAGGCGGAAATCGCGAAATTCAGACAGGAAGCAATCATCGCAGTGAATTCCAATAAGCAGGCTGCATTGGATGCGCTGGAAACTGCCGAGTCCGATCTCGACAGCGTCCGCCAGCAATTGCGGGAAGCAGCCCAGGTTCTGGATCGCACCGTTATCCGCTCGCCCGTCAATGGAACTGTCATCCGTTCCTACTATCACACCGCAGGTGGCGTCATCACCACTGGCAAGCCGATCATGGAAATACTGCCAGCGCATGTGCCGCTTATTCTTGAAGCGCAGGTTTTGAGAACCTCCATCGACCAGTTGCATGAGGGGCAGACCGCAGCAATTCGCCTTTCCGCCCTGAACCGACGCACGACGCCTGTGCTGAATGGAAAGGTTTTCTACGTTTCCGCCGACAGCATCGAGGAGAATGCAGGGCTTCAGGTGAAGGATGTCTACATCGTTCGCGTGCAGGTGCCGGATGAGGAAATTGCAAAAGTCCACGGTTTCCATCCCGTCCCCGGCATGCCCGCGGATGTGCTGATCCAGACCTCCGAGCGCACCTTTTTCGAGTATCTGGTAAAACCAGTCGAAGACAGCATGTCGCGCGCTTTCAAGGAGAGATAACACGAAAGGCGCAATAGCATTTCTCCGCACCCGCGCTATCATGTCTTCAGGTCGGGGATGGAGAGCGCCATGGCGGCAATGTCCGAGGTCTTGTTGCTGGTCGGTCGTCTCAACTATGTCTGGACGAACACCGAAAGCCTGCTCATTTACGTGATTGCCCATCTGCTGAAGGTCGACAAGGAGGCGGCAATCGTCGTCTTCCTCACCCTCAATACCACGCGCGCGCGCATCGACCTTGTGGAGCGTCTGGCCAAGCTGCGGTCCACGTCGGCATCCGACCGAAAAGCCATCATCAGCCTCACCTCACGGCTGACGAAAGAAGCGCGGGTGCGTAACAAATACAATCACTGCATCTATTCCTTCGATGAGAACGGCGACATTTCCAGCACGCAACTGATGCGGCTGGTGGAGGACGACAAGCAGGTTCGCTACGGCAAGGTGGAACCGGTGGACGATAATGAGATAAAGTCGCTGGAAGGCTCGATTGCCGAAATCGCTGCGATCAGCAAGGATATATGGACCTTCCTCAAAGGCAGCGAGCGGGTGTCTGCAATGCTATAAAGCGGCGTGGCGGAAGGTGAGATTGTAGCGGAAGCGTCCTGCGTCCTCGTGCAAGCCATCCTTCAGCGTCAGGATACCGTGATAGAACAGACGCGACGGCCCGCCCCAGACGACGACATCGCCGTGCTGGAGTTGATATTTGCGCACCGGATCTGTTCTGCTGAGGCCGCCGAACTGGAAGGTCGCAGGCAGGCCGAGCGACACGGAAACGATGGGACTGGAAAAGTCCTTCTCATCCTTATCTTGATGCAAAGACATTTTCGCGCCCGGCTCATAGCGATTGATGAGGCAGGCATTGGGCGTGAAATCGGGATAGCCAGCCTCCTTCGCCGCGCTTACGGCAAGCGACAAAAAGCTCTCCGGCATCGGGCTCCATGGTCTGCCTGTCTCGGGATCGTTGCGCTCATAGCGATAGCCACGTCGATCCGTCACCCAGCCATAAGTGCCGCAGTTCGTCATCGCCACGGACATGGAAAACCCTCCGGGCGTGACCATGTGGCGGAACGGTGATTCCGAGGCGATGCGGCCTATTTCGCCGAGCAATGTTTGCGCTTGGGGCAGCACACAACCCCGCAGCAACACCGCGCCGTCGGCCATCACCTCCGTCTGTGGCTGCTTTGGCTCCAGACTTGCAAAAAGGTCATCCATCATCACGCAGCATTCCGGCTTCCAGCCTCTATGGATTGATGCAGAACCGGCGAATATCCTGCACTCAATGCCTTTAATGTCGAAGGCGGTGTCAGAAGGCCTTCCACGAAGGGAAGCCGGATTGCCTGCTGATAGCCGCGCGGGCTCCACTGATAGGCATTTCCACCCGCCATCAAATAAGCTTTTCCGCCTGCCGCGATCATAGCCCCGTCCGGCAGATCCTCCAAAGGCGAAAGCAGCATGTTCACGCGCTTGCGCTTCAGTTGCAACCGCTCGCGATGCAAAACCCTGTCGATCTCTTTTGCGGATGGAGCAGAAGAGCAATTACCTTGTGCCCATGCCGCTACGAATTTTCCTGCCTCTTCCCTGCGGCAGAGAAAGCAGGGACGATGCCCGGCGGCAAGCGCGGTTGCTTCATCGAAGAAGAACAGTTCCGTCCAGCTGCGCGTTGCCATCACATCACGCCGCACATCCTTGTAGCTACAGCTGCATATGATCCAGGATTTCGAAGTCCACCTTCTGCTCGTCAGCGTGCGGGTATCGGGATCATGAATGATGCCGCGATTTCCCGTAAACAGCCCACGCATCGGCAGATCGCGAATCTCACCGAATGGATCGACGCGGTTTTGGAGTGGCATGTCGTTCCTCCCTCGCTTTTTTCAGCAGCACCCGCAGAACGACATGAGAAATAGACAGTTTTAGGGAGAAGTAATTGGGGAATGCGTAAATGTGTCGTTAAGCCTGTTGGCCCATACCCTTTACCTACCTCTCCTAAACTGCCGGAATTTGCAATGCGCCAGAAACTCTTCTCCTCCGAAAGACCGGATGTCATCTACGCCGTTGGAGACGTTCATGGCTGCCTGGACCTGCTGCTCATGCTTCAAGCCAAGATCGAAGCGGATGCGGCGCGCGAAAGCGGGACGAAGTGGATCATCATGCTGGGCGATTACGTGGATCGCGGGCCAAAATCCTCGCTGGTTCTGGAAGAACTGATGCAGCCAGTTGCGGGAAATATCCAGCGCTTCTGTCTTGCGGGAAATCACGAAGAAACCATGCTGGATTTCATTCGTAACCCCAGCCGCGATCATCTCTGGCTGGAATTCGGGGGCATCGAGACGCTGAAGTCCTATGGAATCGGCAATATTCCTTCCGATAGCCAGCACTTGCGCTCACTGATCGATCAGGCAATTCCCCGCCAGCATACGGACTTCATCGCCACCCTGCCCTCGCTTCTTTCAGTGCCCGGACTTTGCTTTGTCCATGCAGGCATCATCAATGGTGTTCCGCTGGATCAGCAGCACGACAAGCATTTATTGTGGGTGCGCCCAAACCAGCAGGCCGTGCCGGAAACGCCAAACCCGTTCCTGACCGTGCATGGGCACACGCCCATCCGGCAAGTCGCGCTGGTCAACAATCGCCTGAACGTCGACACAGGCGCTTTCATGACCGGTCGCCTGTCCGCCGTCAAAATCAAAAATGACGGCGCGATCACCGTCATGACCTCAGACTGATAGACAAAGAAAAAGCCACCGGCTGAGCATCAACCGGTGGCTATGGATAGAACTGTGCCGGATTGTCTCCGGCACTTTTATTTTAGTGGTTGTCGCGCGGCAGACCCTTGGTCTGGGCGATGCGCTGGTACTTCACCGCAGGCTCGAGCACTGCGCCTGTTTCCATTTGGCTGACGATGCCGCGCTGGATTTCCTGCCAAGGCGTCTGGTGATCGGGGAATTTGTATCCGCCTTCCGCATTCAGCGCCTCATAGCGCTTCGCCAGTTCTTCTGGCGAGATCAGGATATCTGCCTTGCCCTGGCCAACGTCGATGCGCACGCGGTCACCGGTTTGCAGAATGGCAAGACCACCGCCAGCAGCGGCTTCCGGCGAAGCGTTGAGGATCGACGGGCTGCCCGAGGTGCCGGACTGACGACCGTCGCCAATGCATGGCAGCGATGTGACGCCCTGCTTCAGCAGGTAATCCGGCGCACGCATGTTGACGACTTCGGCAGCACCCGGATAACCGATTGGGCCTGCACCGCGCATGAAGAGAACCGTGTTGGCGTCGATACCGAGCGACGGATCGTCGATGCGGTGGTGGTAATCTTCCGGACCATCGAACACCACGGCCTTGCCTTCGAAGGCTTCCGGGTCGTTCGGGTTGGACAGGTAACGGTCGCGGAATTCCTTGGAAATCACGCTCGTCTTCATGATGGCGGACGAGAACAGGTTGCCACGCAGCACACGGAAACCGGCACGCTCCTTCAGCGGCTGATCGTAAGGACGGATGACCTTCTCATCTTCGATGATGGCGCCACGGCAGTTATCGCCAATGGTCTTGCCGTTGACCGTCATCGCGTCTTCCTTGATGAGGCCCTGGTTCATAAGCTGGTTGACGACGGCTGGGACACCACCGGCATGGTAATAATCTTCACCCAGATATTCACCGGCAGGCTGAAGGTTCACGAGAAGCGGAACGTCTTCGCCATAGGTCTGCCAGTCATCGACCGTCAGCTCTACGTCGAGGTGGCGGGCAAGGCCGTTCAGGTGGATCGGTGCGTTGGTGGAACCGCCGATTGCCGAGTTGACGCGGATGGCGTTGATGAAGGCATCCTTCGTCATGATGTCGGAAGGCTTCAGGTCTTCCTTGACCATCTCAACGATACGCAGACCGGTCAAATAGGACACTTCCTGACGGTCGCGGTAAGGAGCCGGAATTGCGGCAGAGCCCGGAAGCTGCATGCCCAGCGCTTCGGCCAGCGAGTTCATGGTCGTTGCCGTACCCATGGTGTTGCAATAGCCGGTGGACGGTGCGGAAGACGCAACGAGCTTGACGAAGCCCTGATAGTCGATCTCGCCCTTTGCCAGAAGTTCGCGGGCCTTCCAGACGATGGTGCCGGAGCCGGTACGCTCACCACGGAACCAGCCGTTCAGCATCGGGCCGACGGAAAGGGCAATGGCAGGAATGTTCACGGTGGCCGCCGCCATGAGACAGGCAGGCGTGGTCTTATCGCAGCCGATTGTCAGAACGACGCCATCGAGCGGATAACCATAGAGAACTTCCACGAGGCCGAGATAGGCAAGGTTACGATCCAGACCAGCGGTCGGACGCTTGCCGGTTTCTTGGATAGGGTGAACCGGGAATTCGATGGCGATACCGCCCGCTTCGCGAATGCCTTCGCGCAGACGATTTGCCAGTTCAAGGTGATGACGGTTGCACGGAGAAAGGTCGGAGCCCGTCTGCGCAATACCGATAATCGGGCGGTCGGACTGCAATTCAGCCTGGCTGAGGCCGAAATTCATGTAACGCTCCAGATAGAGCGCCGTCATGTCGGCATTTGCGGGGTTATCGAACCATGCGCGAGAACGCAGTTTCCCGCCCTTGCCTTGAGTTGTGGGTAGGTTGTTCGAGTCGGTCATTATTCTGGTCTCCAGCCGAAAGTGGCGAATGGGTACGATAATAGGAATGCGTCGAGCTTGTGGTGAACAGCGGAAAAAGGCGCTCCAAAACAGCGCGAATCGCAATCACCCGGCCAGGGACAGTGCCCTAAGTGGCTTGGCTTTTGAAAGCAGTCGCTAAGGATCGACACGAAATTTCCGCCCTGGTTCGTTCTTTTGCGCCCTGATTGCAGTGAGGAACAGTCCACACTGAGCCAACATCAGGGCTTTGATATTCATATTACTATTTCTCCTGCGAAGGAGTTGTCAAGTAAAGCGAAAGCTGGTTCCGTCGCCTCCTCGGAAAATATTTTTGGGGCAATTTATATTGTAAAATAAGGATAAATTCTCGTTTTCTCAGTTCTGAGCAGCCGTCCGGGCTTTCCATTTCGCTAAAAAGCTCTTTTCAAAGATAATACTATATGCTCATATCGATGTCGTCATAGCTGAGTTCATCTCTGGGAGGATTAAAGATGAAAAAAGCAATCGCGGCAGTTACTGTCGCCTTTTCCGTGTGTCTGGCATCCGGCGTTTCCGCAAAAACATTGACCGTCGGCTTCTCGCAGATCGGCTCTGAATCCGGCTGGCGCGCGGCTGAAACCACCGTTACCAAGCAGCAGGCCGAGAAGCGTGGCGTTACGCTGAAGTTCGCCGATGCCCAGCAGAAGCAGGAAAACCAGATCAAGGCTATTCGCGGCTTTATCGCACAGGGCGTCGATGCAATCTTTATCGCGCCGGTCGTCGCGACGGGTTGGGACGCCGTTCTGAAAGAAGCCAAGGAAGAGAAAATCCCTGTGATCCTTCTCGACCGCCAGATCGAAGCACCTGACAACCTCTACCTGACCGCAGTGACATCCGATCAGGTTCACGAAGGCAAGGTCGCCGGTGACTGGCTGGTGAAGGACGTTGGCTCCAAGGACTGCAAGGTCGTTGAACTTCAGGGCACGACGGGCTCCTCGCCTGCCATCAACCGCAAGAAGGGCTTCGAGGAAGCAATCGCTTCCCACAACAACATCAAGATCGTTCGCTCGCAGACCGGTGACTTTACCCGCACCAAGGGTAAGGAAGTCATGGAAAGCTTCATCAAGGCAGAAGGCGGCGGCAAGGATATCTGCGCTGTTTACGCCCACAATGACGACATGGCTGTCGGCGCGATCCAGGCCATCAAGGAAGCTGGCCTGAAGCCCGGCACGGACATCAAGGTCGTGTCCATCGATGCGGTTCCGGATATTTTCAAGGCAATGGCAGCTGGCGAAGCCAACGCCACCGTGGAACTGACACCGGACATGGCTGGCCCGGCATTCGATGCGCTGGACGCTTATCTCAAGGACAAGAAAGAGCCGAAGAAGTGGATCCAGACGGAATCCAAGCTCTATACGGCATCTGACGATCCAATGAAGGTTTACGAAGCCAAGAAGGGCCTCGGCTACTAACAGGCGAACCAGAGCGAAGCGGCGTGTAGGCGCGCCGCTTCGCAGACTATCGACAAGGATACAATTCTCTACTTCGTCATCCTCGGGCTTGACCCGAGGATCCATGGCTCGGTGGCGGATCCTCGGGTCAAGCCCGAGGATGACGTCGAGTTTGGAGAAGGGCTTGTATTCGCCTTCAGAAATGGCGGGTGAGTTGCTTGGCCCGGCTTTTTTATGCGGAAACTGCAATATGTCCGAACAGCTTAACCTTCTGGAAGCGCGTGCCATTGGCAAGTCCTTCCTCGGTATCACGGCCCTCGACAATGTCGATTTTTCGCTTCGCGCGGGCGAAGTTCATGCGCTGCTTGGTGAAAACGGTGCAGGCAAATCCACTCTCATCAAGATTTTGACCGGCGTCTATAATCGCGATCGCGGCACGATCCGGCTGGAAGGCGATGAAATTTCCCCGGCGAATGTGGGCGAAGCGCAGATGCTCGGCATCGGCACCGTCTATCAGGAAGTCAATCTTCTCGAGAACCTGACTGTCGCAGAAAATCTGTTTCTCGGTCGTCAGCCGCGCCGCTTCGGCCTCATTGACAAGCGCACCATGCGTGCAGAGGCGCAGAAACTTCTAGGCCGTTACGGCCTCTCCATCGATGTGGATGCTTTGCTTTCCAGCTATTCCGTTGCAATCCGCCAGATCATTGCAATCGCCCGTGCCGTCGATCTTTCCGGCAAGGTGCTCGTTCTCGATGAGCCGACCGCGAGCCTCGATACCCACGAAGTCGAGATGCTTTTCGCCGTGCTGAAACAGCTGCGCGCGGAAGGTCTCGGCATCGTCATCATCACCCACTTCCTCAATCAGGTTTACGACATTGCCGACCGCGTAACGGTGCTGCGCAATGGCAAGCTGGTTGGCACACGCAACATTTCCGAGCTTCCACGAAGCGAGCTTATTTCCATGATGCTCGGTCGCGAATTGCAGAACGTGACACATAATCGACAGGCGCCGGAAGACGCTGTCGTGGATGGCGCGCCGCCCATCCGTTTTGAAGGCTACGGCAAACGCGGAAGCGTCGAGCCTTTCGATCTGGACGTGCGCCCCGGCGAGGTCGTCGGTATAGCGGGCCTGTTGGGCTCTGGCAGAACCGAAACCGCCTTCCTGCTTTTCGGCATCGACAAGCCGGAAAGCGGAACGGCAACGATTGACGGCAAGAAAGTCTCTATTCTCTCGCCGGAAGCCGCAATCGATCAGGGCTTTGGCTTCTGTCCAGAAGAGCGGAAAACGGATGGCATCATCGGAGATTTCTCCGTGACCGATAATATTGCGCTTGCCCTTCAAGCGCGGCAGGGCTGGATGAGGCCGATTTCCAAGCGTCAGAAGGCAGCGCTTGCGAATGACTTCATAAAGTCGCTCGATATTCGCCCCGCAGACCCCGAACGCCCCATCAAATTCCTCTCCGGCGGCAATCAGCAGAAGGCAATTCTTGCGCGCTGGCTTGCCACGGAACCGCGCCTTCTCATTCTGGACGAACCGACACGCGGCATCGATATCGGCGCCCATGCGGAAATTCTGAAAATGATCGAGCGTCTCTGCCAGCAGGGCATGTCGCTGGTCGTGATCTCCTCGGAACTGGAAGAACTGACCGCCGTTGCGCATCGCGTCATTGTTCTATCCGACCGCAAACATGTAGCCGAACTCAAGGGAGATGACGTGACCGCCGAAAACATCATGCAGGCCATTGCCAATTCCGCCCGGACGGAGGCCGCATGATGAAGACCATCACACTGAGGCTGAAGCGGCTTGCGCCGCAAATCATCGCGCTGTTCATAATTCTGGCTGCGATTGCCGCGATTTCGCCTGGCTTCCTCACCGTTTCCCTGCAAAACGGTCGCCTATACGGCAGCCTTATCGATATTCTGGTGCGCGCCGCACCCGTAGCGCTGCTGACCATCGGCATGACGCTCGTCATCGCCACCAAAGGTATCGATCTCTCCATCGGCGCGGTCATCGCGATCTGCGGTGCGGTTGCGGCAACCCTTATCAGCAATGGCCACTCGATTCCTGTCGTGATTGCCGTTTCGCTGGCCGTCGGTATCGCCTGCGGTATATGGAACGGGATTCTGGTGGCGCTTCTCGATATCCAGCCGATCATCGCCACGCTTATTCTCATGGTAGCCGGTCGAGGTATTGCGCAGCTCATCACTGAAGGCGTGATCCTGACCTTTAACAATGACAGCTTTGCCGCACTCGGCTCAGGCTCCTTTGCAGGCGTACCGCTACCGGTCGTCATCTGGGTTTTGACTGCGCTCATCATCGGTACGCTCGTGCGCAAATCCGCGCTCGGCTTCCTCATCGAAGCCACAGGCATAAACCGCCGGGCGGCGGCGCTGGCAGGTGTGCGTGCACGCTTTCTTCTGTTCTTCGTCTACGCCGTTTCCGGCCTCTGCGCCGCAGTCGCGGGCATGATCGTCACCGCCGATATTCGCGGCGCGGATGCGAATAATGCCGGGTTATGGCTCGAACTCGACGCGATCCTGGCGGTCGTCATCGGCGGCACGTCACTCAATGGCGGGCGTTTCTCGATCACCGCATCTCTCATCGGCGCACTTATCATCCAGACCATCAATACCGGCATTCTGGTTTCTGGCTTCCCGCCGGAATTCAATCTCATCATCAAGGCAGGCATCATCATCGTCGTGCTGACACTTCAATCGCCCGCCCTGATGACGCTCGTCGGATTTGCAAAATCATCCAGACGTCAGGCCGCAATTCCGCCAGCGCAGACAATCAAGAAAGAGGGAACGGCGCGATGATCCATACCCGCAACCTTCCCTTCCTCACCACGCTGGCCATCTTCATCGTCGCCTATGCACTCTGCGTCTGGCAGTATCCGGCGATGTTTTCGACACGGGTAATCGGCAATCTGCTGACGGATAATGCCTTTCTGGGCATCGCAGCTGTCGGCATGACATTCGTCATTCTTTCAGGCGGAATAGACCTTTCAATCGGCTCCGTCATTGCCTTCACCAGCGTTTTCACCGCCGTTCTGGTTGGCTCTTATGGCGTCAATCCATTGCTGGCTTTTGCGGCAGCCCTTCTCATCGCGACGATTTTCGGTTGCCTGATGGGCGCGATGATCCACTTTCTAACCATTCCACCTTTCGTGGTGACGCTTGCGGGCATGTTCCTTGCGCGCGGCGCTGCCTATCTCATTTCGACGGAATCCGTGCCGATCTCCCACCCGGTCATCGACGCGATCCAAGGTTTCTACTTCCGCTTTCCAGGCGGCGGTCGCCTCACTGCGCTCGCCATCCTAATGCTGATCGTTTTTGGCGTCGGGATGCTTGTGGCCGCCCGCACGCGCTTTGGCGCCAATGTCTATGCGCTTGGTGGAAACCAGCAATCTGCGGAACTGATGGGCGTGCCGATTGGACCGACGACGATTGGCATTTACGCGCTTTCCGGCTTTCTGTCGGGCCTCGCCGGTATCGTCTACACGCTTTACACCTCTTCCGGTTACTCGCTCGCGACAGTCGGTGTGGAGCTGGATGCGATTGCGGCTGTGGTCATCGGCGGCACCCTGTTGACGGGCGGCACCGGCCTCGTTGCGGGCACCTTCGTCGGCATTCTCATCCAGGGGCTCATCCAGACCTACATCGTTTTCGAGGGCACGTTGTCCTCATGGTGGACGAAAATCGTGATAGGCGTACTGCTCTTCGTGTTCATCGTGTTGCAACGCACCATCATTTGGTATTCAAACAGGAGGCTTGGCGGAGCTCATCCGGCCTAGCTGGAAGTAAGGGAGGCGATTTTTGGGGCTGCTGGAAAACACGATTACCGGACGGAAACGTCGCAGCAGCCATGCTCATGTTGTGGCCGAACTGGGCAGCGCCATCGTATCGGGCAGCATACCGGAAGGCTCGCTGCTTCCCAATGATGCTGAGCTTTCTCTGCGTTTCGGCGTATCGAGAACCGTTCTGCGCGAAACGATGAAGACGCTTGCGGCAAAGCGCCTTGTCGAGCCGAAAGCCAAGGTGGGAACCCGCGTTCTCGATAAATCCAGCTGGAATTTCTTCGACCCGGACGTGCTGGGCTGGCGTTGCGATGCAGGGATCGATCCTGAATTCATCGAGCATCTGGCCGAAATTCGCCTCGCGCTGGAGCCTGCCGCAGCCGCTGCTGCCGCGCGCCAGGCATCGCATGAGGATATCGTTTCTCTCTACGTGATTGCGGCCAAATTCGACAACGTCAACCACACGCCGGAAAGCATCGCGAAGGTCGATCTCGAGTTTCACCTTGCCGTTGCGCGCATTTCAGGCAACCCCTTCATGCGCTCTGCAAGCGGGCTGATCGAAGCGGCGCTCGCCATCTCCTTCAAGCTCTCCTCGCCCGCCTCCGCGCCGGAAACGATCTCGGAAATCGCCTCCAACCACCTGCGCATCGTCCACGCCATCGCCGCGCGCGATGAGGATGCGGCGGTGAAATCCATGCGCCACGTCATCGAAGTCGGCAAGGAGCGCACGCGGGGCGCGGTTCGCCAGCCCTAAGCGCGATCAACCAGACCTATCAATGGAAATTACGGCCCTTGATGGTGATGTGCTCTTCAGCCCCATCATCCGCAATAAGCGCATTGCGCTTCTTCAGCGTTCGATGATCCTCCGGCACCCCGCGATGAAATTCGTCACCTCGTCCATGAGGCAGCGGGAACGGCTTTTCCCGTTCACCCACGCTTTTCAGAATATCGGATAGATCGGTGATGCGGTGCGCCACCAGATGCACCACCTCCCCCTCGCGCTGGATCTTGCCATAGATGCCCACCATGCTGGCCCCCAGCAAGGCGCGCCGATACTTCTCGAAAGTCTTCGACCACACGACGGCATTGGCAATGCCTGTTTCGTCCTCCATGGTCACGAAGATCACCCCCTTGGCCGAACCGGGGCGTTGACGCACTAGTACGAGGCCAGCCGCTTCAACCCATCCTCCATCCCTCGTTTTGGTTGCCTGCTCGCAGGTAACGATGCGTTTTTGCGCAAGATCATGGCGCAGGAAGGCCATGGGATGCTGTCGCAGGGTCAATCCCGTATGACCGTAATCCTGCACCACCTCGCCTCCCGCCGTCATCGGGCGCAGCATAACTTCAGGCTCGTTCAATTCCTCGATGGTCTGCTGCTGTTCACGCGCTGCCGCAGCAAAAAGCGGCAATGGCTCATCCCGCAACGCCTTGATCGCCCAAAGCGCCTGTCGTCGCGAAAGCCCCAGCGACGGCAGAAAAGCATCCGCCTCCGCCAGACAAACCAGCGCCGCCACCGGAACCCCCGCCCGCCGCCACAGGTCATCGATAGAAACGAAAGGGCTCTCTTCCCGGCAAGCTATGATATCGCCAGCCTTCTCGTTCGACAGGCCTTTGACGAGACACATGCCAAGCCGAACCGCACCACGCTCCCCCACCACGTCCTCCAACGTGCAATCCCAACGGCTTGAATTGACACAGACAGGCCGCACCTGGACACCATGATCCCGCGCATCGCGCACGATCTGCGCAGGCGCATAAAAGCCCATAGGCTGGGAATTGAGAAGGGCCGCACAAAACACATCGGGATGGTGGCATTTGACCCAGGCGGAGGCATAAGCGATCAGTGCGAAAGAGGCGGCATGGCTTTCGGGGAAGCCGTAACTGCCGAAGCCTTTGATTTGCTCGAAAAGTCGCTTTGCAAACTCCTCCGGAAACCCATTTTCAATGAGACCACTGACCAACTGTTTCTCAAATCCAGCAATCGTTCCGACATTTTTGAATGTCGCCATTGCGCGTCTTAGTTGATCCGCTTCGTTTGGTGTGAACCCCGCGCAATCGATGGCCAGGCGCATCGCATGTTCCTGAAAAAGCGGAACGCCAAGCGTCTTATACAGGACTTTTTCGAGCGCTGGATGCTCGTATTCGATTGTCTTGCCTTGCGCTTTTTCCGCACGCCGTTTGAGATAGGGATGCACCATGTTTCCCTGAATAGGACCGGGACGAACAATAGCCACTTGAATGACGAGGTCATATAATTCACGAGGCCTCAACCGCGGCAGCATGGACATCTGCGCCCGGCTTTCGATCTGGAACGTGCCAATCGTATCGGCCTTGCAGATCATGTCGTAGGTCGGAGAATCATTCTGTGGTATCGCGGCCAGGTCTAGCCTTTTATCCTTGTGCTCCTCGATCAAATCGAATGCCCGCCGCATGCAGGACAGCATGCCAAGCGCAAGACAATCCATTTTCATGAACTGGACTGTCTCGATGTCATCCTTGTCCCATTCGATAATCCGTCTTTCATCCATGGCGGCTGGCAGAATAGGAACGAGCTCATCCAACCGGTCATGCGTCAGCACGAAGCCGCCCGGATGCTGGCTGTGATGGCGGGGCGTGCCGATGAGTTGCTTTGCCAGATCGAAAGCCAAGCGCACTCTGCGATCGTTTAGATTGATATTGAGCTCAGTTGCCTGTTTTTCGCCAACACCTTCGGTCCACCACCAAATTTGCGAGGCCATGAGCTTGGTCAGGTCTTCCGGCAGCCCCAAAACCTTGCCAACATCGCGAATGGCACCCTTGCCACGATAACAGCTGATGACAGAGCAAAGTGCCGCCTTGTCATATCCGTAATTTTTGTAAATCCATTGGATGATTTCTTCGCGGCGCTGATGCTCGAAATCGACGTCTATATCAGGCGGCTCGTCGCGATCTTCAGAAACGAAGCGCTCGAAAAGCAGGTCGCTTTCATTGGGGTCGATGGCGGTAATGCCCAGGACATAACAAACGGCGGAATTCGCTGCCGATCCCCTGCCCTGACAGAGAATTTCCATTTCCCGAGCCTTACGCACGATCCTGTTGACCGTCAAAAAATATGGCGCGTATTCCTTCTTGGCGATAATCGCCAACTCATGTTGAAGGATATTCTTTACCTTCTCTGGCAAGCCATCGGGATATCGCACCGGCACCTCATCCCAGACGTATTTCTCCAAAGCCTCCTGCGCACTCAGGCCCGGCACTTGGCGCTCGTCAGGATACTGATACTTCAGTTCCTTCAGTGAAAATTTGCACCGTTTCATAATCTCCAGCGTTCGTCTTAATGCTTCAGGATAGGCGGAAAACAGCCGATGCATTTCCTGTGGTGGCTTAAGATACCGGTCCGCGTGGCGCTCCCGCTTGAACCCGGCATCATCGATGGTGCAATTGTGGCGGATGCAGGTGACGACATCTTGCAACATGCGTCTGTCAGGCTCATGAAACAGGACGTCATTGGTAACGACAGTCGGAACGCCTATGCGTTGCGCCATTTGCGACAACTCATGCAGACGCAAATGATCATTGGGACGACGGCGAAGACTCATTGCCACATAAGCACGGTCTCCGAAATCCGCCTTCAATCGCCCCAACCGGATGGACAGTCCGTCATCGAGCATATCAGGCAACAGAACAACCAGAAGCCCTTCTCCATAGGCAACCAGATCGCTCCACTTGAGATCGCATTTCCCCTTCTTCAAATCCTTTTTGCCAAAGGTTAGCAACTTGCATAGGCGGCCATAAGCGGCTCTGTCTGTGGGGTAGACCAGCACGGAAATATCGTCCTGCAAGTCAAGACGGCAGCCAATAACAAGACGCATCTGATGCTTTTCGGCGGCCTGAAAAGCACGCGGTATTCCCGTCAAGCAATTTCGATCCACAATCCCAAGCGCCTCGATCCCCAGCGCCTTGGCCTGCGCAAACAGTTCCTCGCAAGAGCTTGCCCCACGCAGAAAGGAAAAATGCGATGTAACCTGAAGTTCGGCGTAGCGGACAGTTTCGCTCATCCGAACAATCCGTGCATGAACCAGTTGAGCGAACCGGTTTCGGTGTGTTCGCCATCACCGGAGCGGAATATCCAGAAGCGTTCGCCACTTTCGTTCTCCACGCGGAAATAATCGCGCACAGCCGCCAGTTCGCGGTCGCGTTTCCACCATTCTCCGAAAACCCGCTCGGGCCCATCCGCTCTTTTGACGGTGTGGCGGATGCCGCGCCAGGTGAAGCTTCTGGGTGGGTGGTCTGGAAGGAGTGCTACGGTCTGGATCGGCTCCGGCTTGAAGAGAAGCCGCACCGGACGCGGCCAGTGATTCGGCCATCCAAGGCCATCCGGCGCAGCCTCAGCCGGAATTTTCTGCACCGAACGTTCCGGCACATCGCTTTGAACGGCGGCATAACGATAAACCTTGTGGCCGCGGTTGATGATCACATCGACGGCCTCACCGATATCGGCTTTCGCTTCCTCCAGAAGTGTAGTTCGGGCCTGTCCTGCCACAAGCATTTCGGCATGGGTGGCCGTCAATGTCATCTTCTCGATGCCGAAGCCGGGATCGATCGTGTCGATCCGGTCGGTGAGAAGCCGCGTCAGTTGCTTGATGTCGCGCGCGGGCTTGGACGTGCCTGCCCGGATGGCCTGCAAACCGCTATCGACACGATGAAGAACGAGATCGACGCGGCGCGCGCCAAGGCCACGCTTTTCCAGATCGAGGCAAAGCTTTTCCACCAGCATCCTCGTGTATTTCGCGATGGTTTCAGCAGCCCCGATGGGCTCCGGGAAAAACCTCTTTACCTCAACGAGTTCAGCAACGCGGATGGGCTCTATCGGCTCGGACAGGGTGCCATGGGCCTGATCCAGCCTGCGGCCGATCTCAGGTCCGAAGCGAAGCGTCAAAGGTGCGTGCGGCGCGGATGCCAGTTCCCCAATGCTCTTGAAACCCAGCACCTTCAAATCGCCGACCAGACGCGCATCCAGCCGCAAAGCGGCAAGCGGCAAAGGAGCAAGAGCGGAGGCGACACTTCCCCGCGGCAGCACCGTCACCGCACTGCGCCCGAAGCGTGCCAGTGCATGGGCAGCACCCCAGCTTTCGGCAATGGCTGCACGGGCAGTGAAGCCAAGGCCGTGCAGACGGTTGACCATGCCCGTCAGCATCATCGTTTCGTTTCCGTGCAGATGGTCGGCCCCGGTCGTATCCAGCACCAATCCGTCATCCGGGTCCGGCGCGACGATGGGGGCGTAGATGCGCAGAAACCAGAAGGCCAGTTCGCGCAGGGCCTTTGCATCCTCCGCAGGCTTCAGGTCTTCAACGATGAGGTTCGGTATAAGAGCCTGCGCCTTGCTGGCAGGCATGCCAAGGCGCAGGCCCGCTTTCAGCGCGGCAACATCCAGTGCCGCGATGACGCGGCGGCTGCCCTGCCGGGCAATCATGATGACGGGGCGATCAGCCGACGGCGCCTGGGCGCCAAGTGTCCTGCGATATCGATCCGTCTGCCATGTCGGCAGGTAAAGCGAGACGACCCTTTGCATCACAGGCTTCCACTTCCAGTTCAAATGGTTCAGCGCCACGGGCGCGCAAAAGCTCCATGTTCCAGCGCGACCGCCCCACCCCTCGCACCGGCAATGGTGACGAAGGCCGAACGGAAATGCGCCAGCGGGTAACGGCGGCAGTCGGCTGGCCGAAATCAACCGCGCCGGAGGGATGACGCCAGCGGCGAAGAGCAAGTGCAGCCACACCCGATGTCTCCGCCGTCAATTGAAGACGGCGCGACATATTCATGGGCAGCTTCGAGACTTCTCCCACCACGGCCCCAAAGCCATTGCAGCGAAGCCCTTCCTCGAAGCAATCCAGCACGCCTTTTTCATCCCGGCATTCAACGATGATCAGCCTGTTTTGCGAAAGACCGGCCTGCGTCAGCGCTGGCATGAAAAGATCTGGCCGGGTAACGCACCAGAGTATCTTTCCCTTCAACCGCGCTGCGATACCCGCACAGAACAGCGCGGAGGCCGCGCCATCCACGACGCCGTTTCCCCCACCGCTTACCTCATGCAAGCTGCCAAGTTTCAGCCCCCCACCAGGCAGATGGTCATCGATGGCCGGAAGACCGAAAGGCAGAGTCTCCTGCTGTCTGGCAGGACCCTGAGTGATCCTCTCCAGTCTTTCCCGCAATTCCTCCACGACAAGCTGTTCGGCGCGTTTCTGCATGACACGAAACTTTTAAGAGCATTTCACGCTAAAAATCTTATGTTCACTTTTTGTTCCAATTTTAGGAAAGAGTCAACAAGCCAAAACCAGACTCCTGTGGAGAGTCTGAAAATTGATGCACTTTAGCGTTCGGCCAGTGGCCGCATGGAAATGCCGTGCGAAAAAGCCCCTGCCCTGACGGGCCTGCGAACGGGAAGGGACAGCTTTCCGGCAGCATAGAAAAGCAGGAAGGAGCCAATCTGGTACGCGAATATGATATCGATTTCCACGAAGGAGCGCACAACGAACAGGGCGCAGAGTGCAAACAATATCAGGGCCTGCGGATCCTGATTGCGCGCCAGCACTGAGCGCAGATGTCCCAGCAGCGTGCCGTAAAGCACCATGGCGAGCAGGAAGAGGCCCACGAAACCATTCTCCACCACCACCTCGATATAGGTGTTGTGAAAGTGGAAACCGCTGCGGCCCGTAATGAAGAAATCGTCCCACAGGCGTTCTGCATCGAAGAAGCCCGGCACCCAGAAGCCCTGATAGCCGACGCCGAAAATAGGCGCCCGCTTGGCGGCTTCGATGCCGTTCTGCCAGAGATAGGTACGGCCAGTCAGCGTCGTATCCTTGCCGAACACGCCAAGGATCGCGTCCAGCAGACCAAATTGCAGGGCGGCTACGACAAAAATGGCTCCGACACCGACGAGGGCAAAGAACAGCATTTTTCTGTTGCCCGGCGCCAGCAGCCAGAGCGGCAGGAAACCGACGACCATGGCCACGACGGCAGCCGTGGTGATGACGGATGTTGCCGATTGGGAGGCAAGCAGGCTGTAAGCCGAAATCAGGCCAGTCACGCCCGCAATGGGAAGCCAGATGCCGCGCTGGCGCAAGACCAGAACGGATGCGGCGGCAAACAGCACGCCGAGAGAGGCATAAAAGCCCAGCTGGTTCTTGGAAGAGAACGCGCCCACGAAGCTCGTCGTGCCATCCAGCGCATCGAAAAGATAAGTGCCGAACAACAGCGAATAGAGCAGAACGACGATGATGCCGAGCAGCGCGCCGCGTGTGAGCGTGGTTATGGAAATGACGCGCATGGCAATCAGCGCGCAGACGATATGCGTCATGTACTGGATAGACGCACGCATGGTAACGGACATGGCGTCCGACCAGAAACTGGACAGCACGGCGAGTATGCCGAAAGCGAAAATCCAGAGATAGCGGACATAGTTGCCAAGCACCCGGCGGTAATCCACCAGCACCAGCGGAAACCAGACAGCGTAATAGGCAAGGACCGAGACCTGACCGAACTTCGATGAATAAGCGAAGACGAAGAACGACAGCGCAACTGCCGCCGTTCCGTAAAGCCCGTTTCTTTCAGGATCGATCAGTGCCGATTTCGCAATCCGCATGATTGCCTCACTGCATCAGCACTTCTGAGGAAACCTTCACCACGTCGCCCGGCAAGAGCGCGGTGTTCTCATCCACCTTCACTTCCTTGGACTGCCCATTGTCTTCACGCACCACAACGTAGGAAATCGAGGCGGATTTGCCGGATGGATCGAAGCGAAGCGCTTCTGCAGACTGGGCCAGTGCTTCGGACATGAGCTCGCGGCTGGTGGAAAGCTGAAGATTCAGCTTCTGCAATTCGGCCTGCGTATCCTGCAATTCCTTGGAGCGCTGGGCTTCCCAATCATTGCGCAGGTTGATCTCGTCCTGCTGTGCCTTGTTGATATCCTGCTTGGCGCGCAGCGCGTTGGTGTCGATATCCAGAAGCGTGGATTCCACCTCTGCCGCACGCTCTTCAGCAGAGATACGGCGCTGGGCCAAGGCAAGGCCCTGCTCGTTCAGACGATTGACCTTTTCACGGTCCTCGTTGGCAATTTCCAGCTGGCGCTGCTGTGTCTCGGATTTCTTCTTCAGGGACTCGACTTCCGACTCCAGAAGGTCCCGAAGGTCCTTCAGTGCTTTGAGCTGAAGCGTGTAACGCTCTGTGCGAGACTTCATCAAGGCGCTTTCGCTTTCCAGCAGTGCATCGATGTTGACGACCTTTTCCATTTCGGGCGTCTTCTTGATGTCCTCAGCACCGACCACTTCCGCCTGAAGGCGGGCCTGGCGGGCCAGCAGACGTCCGCGCTGGTCATCATAAACCGCAGCATCGCCACGCGCATTGATGAAATCCTTGGCAAAACGCTGACCGGCATCCGAACGGCGCAGGCCGCCAGCAAGGCTCACAGCCTTCAGCACTGTCATGTTCGGCGCATAGGGATATTCACCCGGCGTCTGCACATCGCCCGTCAGAAAGACGGGGCGGAACTGCGCAACCTCGACGGAGGCGGACGGCAGATTGCGAAGGGCGAACTTGCTCTGAAGCTGCGCACCGATCTGCTCTCCCACTTCGCCCGCCGTCTTTCCGGCAACGTCCAGCTGACCGATAAAGGGCAGCGACAATGTGCCGGAGGGGCCGACCGAGTAATCACCGTTGATCACATCCCAGTTGCGGATCGTGCCATCGGCGGGCTGCCATTCGGCAACGCGAATGCGCAGCTTGTCGGCAGTGCCGAGACGATACTGCGCGTCCTGCGCCAGCGCCTGAAGCGGAGCCGTCAGGGCAAGAGCCGTCGCAACAGCCAAGGCAGGGACTTTGCGCCACAAATTGTTAGGGGAAAAATCGGCGGCGATGCCAACCATATGAAACTCCGTTTTTATGGCTGTGAAAAACAGCCTGTTTGCGACCGGAGTTGATCCGGTCGCAAACGCCGCTTGGGACGGCGTCAAATAATTCCGCGTAGAAACGCTGAAAGCCTGTTTTGGTTCAATAGCTGCCGCGAGACATGCAGACGGCAGGCACGGTCTTCACGATGATGGAGATGTCCTTCATCATCGACCAGTTCTGAACATAGTGCGTATCGAAATCGACGCGGGCCTTGTAGGACACGTCATTACGACCGCTGATCTGCCACAGGCCGGTCAGGCCCGGGCGGGTGCTCAGGTAATACTGAGCGGCATTTTCATAGTAGTTCAGTTCCTCATCCACCACGGGGCGAGGACCAACCACACTCATTTCACCACGAATGATATTGATGAGCTGCGGCAGTTCATCAAGGCTGAGCTTGCGAAGCACGCTGCCGACAGCCGTGACACGAGGATCACTCTTCAGCTTGCGCGTTGCACGCCATTCATCGGCAGCTTCCGGGTCGGAAGCCAGATACTGCTTGAGCACCTCATCGCCGTTCATGACCATCGTACGGAATTTCAGGCAATGAAATGTACGGCCATTATGGCCAATGCGGCGATGGCCATAAAAGGCCGGCCCCTTATCAGACAATTTGACGAGGGCCATAATCATCAAAAAAATCGGGCTAAGCACGAGGAGCGCAAGCACAGCCGACGTTACGTCGAAACTGCGTTTTGCGATGCCTCCAATCGGAAAGCTCACATCAAACTCTTCAGAGCCACTAAGCGGCGAAACAGCCGATCGAGTCGCGGACTTCATAGAGAGGACTCCATTTATGTTTTGCGATAGGTCGGTACCCGTTGGGCGCGTCATTCCGGCTATCATGAGATACCAAGTCTGTGGTCGGAATTTGGTGCTTTTGAATTTTTTGTGAGGCAGCGTTATCGGACGTCGCCTTTATCGCTCAACCCAAATTCTCACAAAAGCTTTCGATCCAATATTGGGAGGCGCATAAAAAAGAAACAAACCGACAGATAGCCATGCGCGTCTCGCATGGGTAGCCATATCAGTGTATTCGCAGATGAAGTATAGTTGGTATATTCTTATGGTGTGCTTTTGATTCATAAGATCGAGACGCAAACAGGTCGTGATATACACTATAAATAAGCGATAATGCTTTTTGTGCACCGCAACAAATTTGTGGCGGCGCACATACAAAAAGTTAAAAAGTGGAATGAAATTTGTGGAGAAAAATTAATCTTGAGCCAATAATTGGGTGGAAAGAGCCGTGAAACCGGCTCAAAGGTGGCCCAAATAGGGCAAGAATGTGGCAAATCGATATGATTCCCGCTCTGCCGCTTCAAAGGCCGACGCTCCCGACCCTCACCCGGATGCCTGTATATCCTCTACAAAAAAGCATTGATGAATATCTGCAGGCAGAATTTGCCCAATTTTGTAGACTTCTGCACGATATACTTCCATCCGGCTAAGAATTAGCATTTGGTAAATAACCGCCAAAACGGCACCCAATCGCTCCTAATAAGGCTTTGCCAGCTGTCAGCCATGCATCTGCCGGTCGAAAAACCCATAAAAAAGACCGGTACGTCATGCGACGCACCGGCCTTTGTTCGTTCAATTGTCGAGTGGATCAGGCAGCCTGACGCTCGTGGCGACCTTCTTCGACTTCTTCAACGATCTTCGCTACGAAGGCTTCCAGATCATCCGGATTACGGGATGTGACGATGCCCTTATCGCAAACGACCTTCTCATCCTTCCAGATGCCACCGGCGTTTTTCACGTCGGTTTTGATCGAGCCGTAGGACGTTACCTCGCGACCGCGAACGGCATCTGCCTCGACTAGAAGCCATGGAGCGTGACAGATTGCGGCGACGATCTTGCCGGATTTGACGAATTCCTTGACGATGCGCATTGCCTCGTCATCGGTTCTCAACACATCCGGGTTGATCTGGCCGCCGGGAAGCACGAGCGCATCGAAATCTTCGATCCGCACATCCTTGGCCAGAAGATCGACCTTGATCGAGTCGCCCCAGTTCTTTTCGTCCCAGCTCTTGATCTCTCCGTCCTTGATGGAGGCGATCTTTACGTCCGCGCCTTTGCGCTTCAGCTCATCATAAGGAACACGAAGTTCGGAGCGTTCATAACCGTCTGTCGCAAGAATAACGATTTTTGCAGAGTTGATAGCCGTCATGGCTGTCTCCTTTCATGGGTGAGATTGATTGAAGATGGGAGGTAATCAGGCTTGCTGGTCAGAGTTTACCGAAGGCAGAAAGAACTCGACGTCCTCCCGCTTTTCCTTGTCCAGCGTCGCGATATGTTCCTGCCAGAAACTTTCCGCCTCTTGCGGTTCGTTGTCGTACTGGCGGACAAAAGTCTTGTTGTCATCGATCATGACCTGGCGGGTACCGCCGAGGAGCATGTATTCTTCCGCAAGCTTCCGCGTTTCGGTCTTTTCCATGTCCAAACCTCCTTGGCAGGTGTGAGGCGGAGGCGGCCGGATGGATAAGAAGCTCGTCTGCCATTTCGTTGGCCATCGGGAGAAAACGGAAAAATCCCGATGTTCTTCAGCACCATCGCGTCCGTTTGACACGGCGCGTCTCCTGCCAACCCAACGAGGTCGGATGGCAATGGTTCCTGAAAAATTAAGGGGAGATGAACGGGAACAATCAGCGCCCAAGCGCTTCAATCTGCCCAGTAAGCCGTTTGGCGGTCAGAAGGGAAACACCCGTCGCCATGATCATTTGCGGCAAGACCAGCCATTCCAGCATCCATGCCGCGCCTGAGCGCTCCTGCTCATGAACCATGGAATTGTGAAGGGCGGAAAGCTGGGTTGCGTTGAAGCGGGCAAGCGTGACCAGCGTTTCGGCAGCCACAGGATTTTGCTTGTGCGGCATGGCGGAAGACCCTCCGCCGCCGGACATGCGGATATCATCGCCAATCTCAGCCAGCAACGCGATGTCCTGACCGAATTTGCCGAGCGTTCCTGTGATCATCGAAACCAGATTGCCAATCTCGGCCAGATGATCCCTCTGGCTTTGCCATTGGGGCGTATCGGAGAGACCTAGTTTTTCAGCGAGCTTCGCTCTGACCGAAGCATCCTTGTCACCCAGCTTTTCCAAAGTGCCCGCGGCTCCTCCGAATTGCAGTAGGAACCCATGCTGTTCCAGTTGCTCCAACCGCTGTTGATGCCGCTTTATGGGCAAAAGCCAGCTGTCGATGCGGTCACCTGCCTTGATCGGGATCGCGGCCTGCATTCTGGTATAGCCCATCATCGACCTGGCAGCATCTCGTGCCTTCAACTGCTCGAGCAACTGGATGATCTGTGTGGTACGGGATTTAAGGAGCCCCATTGCAGTCTTCAGCCGCAGCATGAGGCTGGTGTCGATGACATCCTGGCTCGTTGCGCCGAAGTGAACTTTCGCCGCAGCCTCTCCCGTCACCGCAGCGCGCAGTTGCCGAACCAGTTCCGGCACGATCACGCCGTCTTTAGCCACACCATCCCGAAGCGCGGAATGATCAAGCACGGCATTTTCAATGCCGCTCCTGATCGCACCTGCCGTCTCCCCCGTAATCACCCCTATCGCCGCTTCCGCTTCAGCCAGAGCGATTTCAAAGCGCAGCATGGCTTCGATATCCGCTTCGGCTGAAAAAAAGGCGGCCAGTTCCTCATCGCCAAAAAGGCCGCTCAGATAGGGATGCTGGAAAGGGGTGATGCTCATGAATGCTCTCAAATATCGAAGAAGACCGTTTCGTTCTCGCCTTGCAGGTGAATATCGAAACGATAATTGCTCCCCTCTTCCTTGGTCGCGATCAGTGTTGCAAGCCGAACCTTGTGTTCCACCCGCGCGAGAATGGGATCACTTGCATTGGCATCCTGCTCTTCAGGAAAATACATGCGTGTATGGAGCCCGATATTGATGCCGCGCGCAACAATCCAGAAGGTGACGTGTGGCGCCATCAATACTCCCGCCTTGAACGGAACCTTGCCGGGCTTGATGGTGTGGAACACGAATTCGCCCGTATCCATATCTCCCGGCGAACGGCCCCAGCCGAAGAATTTGGGATCGGCATCACCGCGCGTTTCACTAGGGCTATTATAAAGCCCCTCCGCATCCGCCTGCCAGATTTCAACGAGAGCATCCCTCAACGCGTTGCCGCCGCCGTCGTAAACCGTGCCCCGAATAGTGATCTTCTCACCCTTCACGCCCTCTTCATAAAGCGCGCCGGAACCAAGATCTTCCGCAAAGACGCCGTGGATACCGACGAAATTGGGTGTGCAGCCGATGTGGACGTAAGGGCCAGCGGTCTGGGATGCACTTTCCTTCAGGTAATCGAGCGATTGGGACATATCAGTTCCCCTCCATACGGTTCTCGAACAGGGTGGAGCGACGACCGCGCAGAACGATATCGAACTTGTAGGCGCGCATATCCATTGGAATGGTCGAGTTCATGTCGAGAGCAGCGACGAGACGCTCGATGGCACCTTTGTCGGGAATGGTTTTGACGATGGGACACATCCAGATCATCGGATCGCCCTCGAAATACATCTGCGTAATAAGCCGCTGCGAAAAGCCGTGGCCGAAAACCGAGAAATGAATATGTGCGGGCCGCCAGTCATTGACGCCATTCGGCCAGGGATAAGCACCCGGCTGGATGGTCTTGAACCAGTAATAGCCGTTTTCATCCGTAATGGTGCGTCCTACCCCACCGAAATTCGGATCGACTGCCGCGAGATAGGTTTCCTTCTTGTGGCGATACCGACCCCCTGCATTGGCCTGCCAGAATTCCACCAGCGCCCCTTCCACTCCCTTGCCGCGCTCATCCAGCACCCGTCCGTGCACGAGGATGCGCGGGCCGATGGGCATTTCACCGGGCCGCGCATAATTGAGGATTAGATCGTTATCGAGCGGGTTCAACATGCCGTGCCCGAAGACCGGGCCGGTAATCTCGCTCTTTGTTCCTTCCAGCGAAATCAATGCCCGCTGCGGTGAACGCAGAACCGACGTCTTGTAGCCGGGCGCAAAAGCCGGCGGATGAATGCTGCGATCTCTGGCAAAAAAGGGACCGGTTTCGGGCGGCTTGTTCGTCATTTCTTCTCCTCCTCAGGCGAATGAGCGACGCGCATTTCGGCAAGCGCGCTTTTCGCAATCTTGAATGCGTGGTTCGCCGCGGGCACTCCGGCATAAATTGCAACATGCATCAGTGCTTCGCGAATGTCTTCCTCCGTGGCGCCCGTATTGGCCGTCGCGCGCACATGCATGGCAACCTCCTCATAATGGCCGAGTGCAGCCAGCAACGCGATGGTGACCATGGAGCGCTCCCGCTTGGTCCATTGCGAGCCAGACCAGACCGTGCCCCATGCGGATTCGGTGATGAGGCGCTGAAACGGCTGATCGAATGGCGTGGACGCCGCCTGGGCGCGATCCACATGGGCATTGCCCAAAACCTCACGGCGCGTCTTCATGCCGTTTTCGAAGCGATCTATCTTCTGGTGTTCATCAGCCAAGGCTAGACCCCTCTGGCAAGGTTTTCAGGAAAGAGCGAACGGTTGCCGCATAGGCTTCGGGCTGCTCCAGACAGGGAATGTGGCCACAGGCTTCCACGATTGCGAACTGGCTGTTCGGGATGAGTGCCGCAAGTTCACGGACAAGATCGGGCGGCGTGGATCCATCAGCATCGCCTGCGACACAAAGCGCCGGCACGGCGATTTGGCCAGCTACTCCGGTGAAATTCGCATCTCGAATGGCTGCACAGGTTGCCGCATAACCACGCGCATCCTGCCGCGCCAACATGGTTCGGGCACCAGCATAAAGAGGATTATCCGGCGTGCGGAAGGCCGGTGTGAACCAGCGCTCCATAACCGGCTCCACCAATGGAGCGAGGCCATCGCGCTCGATCTTGCCGATCCGCTCGTTCCACATTTCGGCCGAGCCGATCTTGTGAGCCGTGTTGCTGAGGACAAGCGCTCGAACCAGATCCGGCCGCTTCACATAAAGGCTCTGCGCAATAAGCCCGCCGACCGACAGGCCCCAGATGATGGCGTGCCGAACGGAAAGATGATCCAGCAATGCCGCCAGATCATCGGCATGGGCTTCTATAGTATAAGGAGTGGTTCCGACCTCCGACAGCCCATGCCCACGTTTGTCGTGAAGCACATAAGCATAGTCATCACCCAGCGCCTGCATCACAAACTCCCAAATACGAAAATCCGTACCGAGTGAGTTGATGAAGGCGATGACGGGCTTGTCGCTGTCGAGACCGATGGCGCGGTAGTGAATGGTGCAGTTGCCGACTGGCAGAAATTGCATGTGGGAATTCCTCCTGCAAATGATATTGCCCAAACGGAATGGTTAAGTAAAATAAGAAAATATGCTGATCATATAACTTATGGATTATGCTTTAGATGATCGACGCCCGGATCAAGTTTCGGCACTTTCAGACATTTCTCGAGGTCGCACGCCGGAAAAGTGTCGTTCGCGCTGCTGAGATTCTCAACGTCAGCCAGCCCGCCGTTACAAAGACCATCCGCGAACTGGAAGACGTACTTGGCGTCACGCTGTTTGAGCGGGACGGGCGCGGCATCAAGCTCAGCCGATATGGTGAGGTGTTCCTGAAGCACGCGGGCGCAACGATGATGGCGTTGCGGCAGGCAGTTGATTCCGTGTCACTGGACCCGGCAAGAACCGGCACGCCGATCCGGATCGGCGCTCTGCCCACGGTCTCAGTCCGCATCATGCCGGATGCCATGTCGGCCTTTCTCAGCGAGAACACCAACAGCACCGTCAAGATCGTGACGGGCGAGAATGCTGTTCTCTTGGAGCAACTGCGCATCGGCGATCTCGATCTCGTCGTTGGCCGTCTTGCAGCACCGGACAAGATGACCGGCTTTTCCTTCGAGCATCTCTATTCGGAGAAAGTGCGCTTCGTGGTCCGCGCCGGTCATCCCCTGCTCGATTTCGGCGGTTCGGCTTTCGAGCGACTGCATGAGTTTCCGGTGCTGACGCCGACTCGCAATTCGGTCATCGGGCCGGTGGTCGAACAATATCTCCTTGCCCACGGCGTACCGCCGCTGCCCGTTCGTATCGAAACCGTGTCCGATGCTTTCGGGAGAGCTTTCGTCAGAAACAGTGATGCCATCTGGATCATTTCCGAAGGCGTGGTGGCAGCGGATATCGAGGACGGAACGCTTGCGACGCTTCTCCTCGATACGAGCGACACCAGCGGCCCGGTTGGGCTTACGATGAGAGCGGATATCCAGCCGTCGCTCCCGCTACTCCTCCTGATGCAGACCATTCGGGAGACGGCACAGCGGCTTTCCGCTGCACCAGTTTAATAGGGCAGACCGACATAGTTTTCCGCAAGTGACGTAGAGGCCGCGCGTGAATGCACGAGGTAGTCGAGCTCCGCCTCCTGAATGCGCTGGCCGAAATCACCCGTATCGGGAAAACGATGCATCATCGTCGTCATCCACCATGAGAAGCGCACGGCCTTCCAGACGCGCGCGAGCGCCAGCGCCGAGTATTGGTCGAGTGCCGCTTCGGATCGACCATTGTAATATTCGATCAGGGCCGAGCTCAGATAATGGACATCGCTTGCAGCAAGGTTGAGACCCTTTGCGCCTGTCGGCGGCACGATATGGGCTGCGTCTCCGGCAAGGAACAGCCGCCCGAAACGCATGGGCTCGGCGACAAATGAACGAAGAGGCGCAATCGATTTTTCGAAGGACGGGCCCGTCACCAGCGCCTCTGCATGGTGCGCTGGAAGGCGGCGCCTTATCTCATCCCAGAACCGCTCATCACTCCAGTTCTCAACCTTCTCATCCAGATTACACTGAACGTAATACCGGCTTCGCGTTTCGGAGCGCATGGAGCAGAGAGCAAAGCCACGAGGATGGTTGGCGTAAATCAGTTCATGCGAAACTGGCGGGACGTCCGCAAGAACACCAAGCCAGCCGAACGGATAGACACGCTCGAATTCCTTGATCGCACTCTTGGGGATAGACTTGCGGCTGACACCGTGAAAGCCATCGCAGCCTGCGATGAAATCACAATCTATTCTATAGGTTACGCCATCTTTCTCATAAAGAACATATGGCTTTTCACGTTCAACATCATGAAGCTCGATATGCGTCACATCGTAAAGAGTAACCGCACCTGCTGCCTCCCTTGCATCCATCAGGTCGTGGGTCACTTCGGTCTGCCCATACACCATCACACGTTTTCCGCCGGTCATTTCATGCAGATCGATGCGGTGATCTCCGCCATCGAAGGCCAGCGAAAAGCCGTCATGCGGCAGTCCTTCGCGGCGCAGCCTCTGCGCCACGCCTGCCTTTTCCAGAAGATGCACCGTGCCTTCCTCAAGCACGCCAGCACGCACCCGCGCAAGAATATGCGCCTTGCTGGCCCGATCCAGGATCACGGTATCGATGCCTTGCTTTGCCAGCAACTGACCGAGCAGCAAACCGGCTGGGCCGGATCCTATGATAACGACCTGAGTGCGCATGAAGTCCTCCCTAACTTTTCTCCCGTCAACAAAGTTAACTGTGCAAACCACTTCCTCAATGGACATTTCCGCGTCGAGATTGCACTATCCGAACATCGGAAGAACCAAGGGTTTTCGGATGGCTCGATTGATGGAAGACCGGCTCTATGGAGAAAAGGGCACCGAAGGAGGCAGTTTCCGCTTCCATTGCGAAACGCTGTTTTCCCGCAGCAGCCTGCATAGGTTCGAGATCGGTCGACACAGGCATGAGAGTTTCCTGCAGATTCTCTACATCGCTGGCGGCACCGGCGATGCTATTCTGGGGGCGGATATCAGACCAATCGAACCGCCAGCAATCGCCATCGTTCCTCCGGGCTTCGAGCACGGCTTTCGCTTTTCCCGCGACATAAGCGGCATCGTGATGACCCTTATCCCCGACGCACTTTCGCCCTCGGTGCAAGCATTGCTGCGACAAAATCTGAAGCGGCCCGCTTTGCTTTCTCTTACCGATGCCCCGACTTCCGACGCCATAATAGCCAGCTGTGAAATCGTGGCAGAGGAATATACCAGCAGGAAAAGCGGATGGGATGCTTTGGTGGAAGCCCACATCTGCGCGCTTGTCGTTCATCTCTCCAGAACGGTCTCCGCGTCTTCGGAACGAGCCCCGATAGATACTCAGGACGAGCGTATTCAGACGTTGCTCGACCTAATCATTCGCAACATCAGGGAGCCGAAATCCGCTGATTACTACGCAGCCGAACTCGGCGTTTCGCCCACGCATCTCAACCGCATCGTAAAACGTCACTGGGGCACAAGCCTCCAGAGACTGATCGCGAGACAACAGATCGAGAACGCGAAACACGAATTGCTGTTTACCTTTTCTTCCGTGAGAATGGTGGCAGCCAGTATGGGCTTCAACGATCCTGCCTATTTCTCGCGCTTCTTCCTCAAGGAAACCGGCATGACACCCAAGGCCTGGCGGCTGGCTGAGCAGCAGAAGCTGTCGCCCTCCCCTTCACATCAAGCCAGCATCTTGGAAAGCTCCGCCTGAACATTCAGGAGAGCAGGCAGATAACGCTCTGCAAGGTCCTCCATGGAGACGGCAGTTGCGGGCAGACCAACATTCAGGGCCGCCACCGTGAACCTGTGAACATTCTTCAACGGAACGGCAATGGATCGAAGGCCCATTTCAACTTCCTGATCGATAAGCGCGTAACCGCGCTCCCGCGTTCGGCGCAGTTCCTCGTTCAGAGCATCCCTATTGGTGATCGTATACTCCGTCCTTGCCTCCAGCACCGTTCCAGACAGAACGTGCTCCAATTGCTCTTCACTCAGCGCCGCGAGCAACACCCTACCCATAGATGTGCAATAGGCAGGAAGCCGTGATCCCGGCATCAGTGCAATGGACATGACGCGGCGCTGTGATGCGCGCGCGACATAGACAATTTCGGTTTCATCCAGAATGGAGACGGATGTGCTCTGCCCAATGTCTTCGGACAGGCGATCCAGCAGCGGCTGGACGATCCGGGGCAGCGGCATGGTGGCAAGGCAGCCCGTGCCAAGCCTCAGAACCTTCGGCGTGACCGTGAAGAACTTGCCGTCATAGGCGGCGTATCCCAGTTCGGAAAGAGTTAGCAGGCATCGCCTTGCCGTTGCCCTGTCGAGACCCGCAACCTCCGCTGCCTCGGAGATCGACAGCTTGGCGCGCTCGGCGCTGAAGGCTTCGATGATCCGCAGGCCCTTCGCAAGCCCGCCCATCACGTCCCTTTCCTTCATCCCCATCTCCTGATTTGTGCGATAATCGAACAAAAGTCATATATCGCACAAATGACTTGCGGTCCATCTGCCTCTGGCGTTACCTCAATGCGTGGCTGGCGAGACGTGCGCTGGCGCTCGACAGGAGGTGCGTATGGACAAGACAGTCAAAACGGCGGCAGATGCGATTGCCGGGGTAGGCGATGGCGCAACGGTCATGATCGGCGGCTTCGGAGGCTCCGGTGCACCTATCGAGCTCATTCACGCGCTGATCGACAAAGGCCCCAAAAACCTCACTGTCATCAACAATAATGCGGGCAATGGTCGTATAGGCATCGCGGCCATGATCGATGCCGGGATGGTGCGGAAAATGATCTGCTCCTTTCCCCGCTCATCCGATCCACGCGCCTTCACCGACAGATATCTTGCGGGCGAAATCGAACTTGAGTTGGTGCCGCAAGGTACGCTTGCCGAGCGCATCCGTGCAGGTGGCGCAGGTATCCCGGCTTTTTACACCCCCACTGCTTTCGGCACCGAGCTTGCGGAGGGAAAGCCCATCGCGCAATTCGATGGCCGATCCTACGTGCAGGAGCGATGGCTGAAGGCGGATTTTGCCATCGTAAAAGCCCATCTTGGCGACGCACATGGCAACCTGACTTACAACAAGGCAGGCCGCAATTTTAATCCGCTGATGTGCATGGCGGCGAAAACCACCATCGCGCAGGTCTCGCAGATCGTCCCGGTTGGCGGGATAGATCCTGAACAGGTGGTCACGCCCGGCATATTCGTGGATGCCGTTGTCGAAATAGCAAACCCGCAGCAGGAAGAAGAATTGATCCGCGCAGGAGTGGCATACGCATGACCGTGGAAACCTCGCTCAACACCTTCGAAGACATCAAGCTCTCGAACGCACAGATCGCCTGGCGCGCCGCGCAGGACATTCAGGATGGCGCCTATGTCAATCTCGGCATCGGCTTTCCAGAAATGGTCGCACGGTACCAGCCGCCGGGTCGGGAAGCCATTTTTCACACGGAGAACGGCGTTCTGAACTTCGGCGAAGCCCCAGCAGCGGGCGAAGAAGATTGGGACCTAATCAATGCTGGCAAGAAAGCCGTGACCCTGAAGCCGGGGGCCGCATTCTTCCACCACGCCGACAGCTTCGCCATGGTGCGTGGCGGCCATCTGGATGTGGCTATTCTTGGTGCCTATCAGGTTGCGCAGAATGGTGATCTGGCAAACTGGCGCGTGGGCTCCAAGGGCGTGCCAGCGGTTGGTGGCGCGATGGATCTGGTGCACGGAGCGAAACAGGTTTTCGTCATCACCGAACATATCACCAAGAACGACGAGCCGAAGCTGGTGGAGAAATGCACCTTCCCATTGACGGGCGTCGGCTGCATCACGCGCATCTATACAAGCCACGCGGTTGTAGATGTGGTGAATGGGCGGTTTGTCTTGCGAGAAAAACTTCCGGGCATGAGCATCGACGACCTTCAAGTCATGACGGGCGCCAAACTCCATCAGGACGGCCCGATTGCCGATCTCGTGGCTCCTGAACTTTGAGGAATGCTATGACCAACGTTTATATCTGCGACTACATCCGCACGCCGATCGGTCGTTTCGGCGGCGCTCTATCTTCCGTTCGGGCCGATGACCTTGGGGCAATTCCGCTCAAGGCGCTCATGGAACGTAACGGCGCCGTTGATTGGGAAGGGGTTGAGGACGTTATCTTCGGCTGCGCAAACCAGGCCGGTGAGGATAACAGAAACGTTGCCCGCATGTCGCTTTTGCTTGCCGGGCTTCCGGTCTCCGTCACCGGCACCACGATCAATCGCCTGTGCGGCTCCGGCATGGATGCGGTCATCACCGCTGCGCGCGCCATCAAGGCTGGCGAAGCGGACCTCATGATTGCAGGCGGTGTGGAAAGCATGAGCCGCGCGCCATTCGTCATGCCGAAGGCGGAATCCGCCTTCTCCCGAAATGCTGAAATTTACGACACCACCATCGGCTGGCGCTTCGTGAACCCCAAAATGAAGTCCCTGTACGGCGTGGCTTCCATGCCCGAAACGGGTGACAACGTTGCAATCGACTATGACGTCTCGCGGGAAGATCAGGACGCATTTGCCGTGCGTAGCCAGGAAAAAGCCGCAGCAGCACAAGCGAACGGACGGCTGGCAAAGGAGATCACGCCGGTCAGCATTCCGCAGAAAAAGGGCGATGCCGTTCTGGTGGAGAAGGACGAACATCCGCGCGCAACGAGCCTGGAGGTTCTGGCCAAGCTGAAGCCGGTAAACCGTATGGAAGGTGCGTCCGTCACTGCTGGCAATGCATCCGGCGTGAACGATGGTGCGGCAGCATTGATCATCGCATCGGAAAAAGCCGTTTCGAAATACGGGTTGAAGCCTTTGGCCCGCATTGTCGGCGGCGCGACGGCTGGCGTTCCGCCACGGATCATGGGAATTGGCCCCGCCCCCGCTTCGCAAAAGCTGCTGGATCGTATCGGCTGGAAACAGGAAGCGCTCGACGTCATCGAGCTCAACGAGGCTTTCGCATCTCAAGGGCTGGCAACGTTGCGCCAACTCGGCATCGCAGATGACGACCCTCGCGCCAACATCAATGGTGGTGCGATTGCGCTTGGCCATCCGCTCGGCATGTCCGGTGCGCGCATTTCCGGAACCGCAGCGCTTGAACTATCCCTTTCCGGCAAGGCCAAAGCCTTGGCGACCATGTGCATCGGTGTCGGACAGGGTATCGCCATCGCGCTTGAAAAAGCCTGACCCTTGGATATGTCGCGGCGGTCCATGCGCCGCAACATATGTCACTGCATCAGTTTCGGATTGCTCAATGCTTCGCGAACCACATCGCTCATCGGCAGATTGAGATTGATATTCAGGCTCGGTATCGGGCTTTCGAACCAGCGCCTGTAAATCTCCGGCATTTCCGGGCTCTTGTAGATCTCGGCCAATTCATCATTCACGGCAGAAACGAATTCCGCGTCGTTGAGGCGCATCATGAAGCCGATGGGTTGAGCTTCCGTCACAAGTTCTTGTGACAGCGTGTAATCTTCCGGTTTGGCGGCCTGGGCAATCATCGTGCGCAGCAAGACTTCGTCCATGGCGAAGGCGGAAACACGCCCATCCGACACCATATCGAAGGCGGCTTGCAGGCTTTCCACCGGAACAACGGAAATATTCAGTTTCCGGGTGCGGTTGATTTCGTTGATATCACTGACATTGACCGTTCCTAAAGCAACGCTTACCGAACGACCCTTCAGGTCTTCGATCTTCTTCAGATCGTTCCTGCTCAGAGAAACATAGCGAGTGCCGCCATAGAAATGACTATAGGCGAAGCTCGCACTCTTGCGGCGCTCAACCGAATTCGTGCTGGCATTGCACTCGATATCCATCGAGTCATCATTCAGAAGCTGCACCCTGTTGCTGGGGGTGCGGGCTACGAATTCGATATCGATCTTCGGCAGTTTGAGCTTGTCCTTCAGCCGATCAACCACGCGTCGGCAGATATCGATGGAGTAGCCAATGACCCGCCCGTCCTCCGTACGGAAGGAGAAAGGCGCTGTCGCACCATAGCCGATCCTGATCTTGCCCGTCTGCGCTATCCGCTCCAATGTCGGAGTATTGAAAGTCTGTTCCGCAGCCTTGGCGGCGATAGACGTCGTCGCCCAGACCATCACCATGCTGCCCAGCAGAAGAACACGAGCCATCATTGCAGATACTCCTTCGGTTCTTCGAAGGCAGTTTCAAGCTCCGGTGAAAGCGGAAGATTGAAGTTGCGGCCATCCGGCGGAACGGGAGACATGAACCACTTCTGATAAATCGTCTTGATGTCGTCACTGGTGAAGAGTTTCTTCAGCGCTTCGTTGACAAGTGTCTTGAACCCGTCATCACCCTTGAGCAGCATGATGCCATAGGGCTCCGGCGGCCCGAAGGCTTCGGACGAAATGGAATAGTCATTCGGAGCGGCGGAAAACGCAACCTGCGCCGCCAGAAGAACGCCATCCATGACGAAGGCCGATGCACGGTTGTTCTCCACCATGGCAAAGCCCTCCGAATTGAGCTTTGCCAGAAGAACGGAAATATTCAGCTTTTCCGCCCGATTGATATTCTGCAACTGCTCTATATTGATCGTGCCGGTGGTCGAGGCGACCGAGCGGCCAGCCAGATCCCTGATGCTGTTCAGATTGCTGGATTTCTTGGAAACATAACGCGTGGCCGTAATAAAGTGCGGATAGGTGAAGGCCACCTGTTCCCGGCGCTCCGCCGTATTGGTCGTCGCGCTGCATTCGAGATCGACCTTACCCGTCTTGACCAGAAGGAAGCGGGTTGCTGGCGTTGCCACGACATATTTCACATCGACTTTCTCGAGCTTAAGCGCATCCCGGACGTAATCGGCAATGTAACCGCAAATCTCCACGGAATAACCGCGCACCACACCATCCGGCGTTACGTAAGAGAAAGGCGATTCATCCTCTCGATGACCTATCGTGATGGTCTTCGTCTGAGCGATTTTCCGCAATGTGGGGCTGGTGATCTCATCTGCCCGCGCAGGCGCGACCGACATTGTACCTGCAAGACCCAGGAATATGCCAAGAACATTCAGAAGCTTTGACGGCCAGAGCCGGAATTGCGCATGCTGCATTCTCAGTACTCCTAACGATGAAACCTTCTTTCAGGCACGGAACGATAGCGGCTTTCGATTTCGGTTATGGGCATCGGGCGGCCCAGATGGTAGCCTTGCAGAAGATCGCAGCCTGCGGCGCGCAGCAGGGAAAGCTGCTCCTGCGTTTCCACGCCTTCCGCGGTTGTCTTCAGGCCAAGGCCCTCGGCAATGTGAATGAGACCCTGGATGATCGCTCTGCTTTCGCTCTTGCTCATCACATCCGCCACGAAACTGCGGTCGATCTTAATCTTGCTGATCGGCAGCGTCATCAGGTAGGTCAGGCTGGAATATCCCGTGCCGAAATCATCCAGCACGACGCTGACACCGAGCGCGTGGATATCTTCGAGACCGGTTGTAGCGCTCGGCCCGGTCAGAAGCACGGTTTCGGTCAGCTCGATCTCAAGTCTGGACGGCGGCAAACCGCTTTCTTCCAGCGCTGCCTGCACCTTGGCGGCTATGTCGCCCTGCTGCAACTGGACTGCGGAAACATTGACGGCGACTGCCGCTTCATTGGGAAGCCTTGCGGCATCGAGACAGGCGCGCTGCAAGACCCAATCCCCAATCGCGCAAATCTGCCCGGTCTTTTCAGCAACTGGAATGAATTCCGCCGGGGAAATCCAGCCCCGCACTGGATGCTTCCAGCGGACCAGCGCCTCAAATGCAACGGGGTCTGAGCTCGAAAAGGAGAAGATCGGCTGATAATGCAGCTCAAGCTCATCATGCTGAAGCGCCTTATCCAACTCGTGCTGGATTTCGTTGTCGCGGTCGCGCGACATTTCCATGCCGTGTTCGAAGAAACGGAACCTGCCACGCCCTTCGGATTTGGCGCAATAAAGCGCGACGTCGGCATCCTTGAGAAGTTCCGACACATCGTGACCATGCGCAGGCGCAGTGACGATACCGATACTGGTGCCGACGACGGCTTCCTTGCCGGACAGGATGAATGGGCGGGCAGCGGCTTCGATGACCGCTTTGCACAGTCGACTCGCCTCTCGCACCGGGTCTTTCCGCACCATTTGCAGAATGGCGAATTCATCGCCACCGAGCCGCGCCACCATATCTTGCGGACCCATCAGCAGCGTCAGTCTCTCGGCAAAGGAAACCAGAAGTGCGTCGCCGCTCGCATGGCCCAGACTATCATTCACCGCCTTAAAGCGATCAAGATCCAGAAGCATGACGTTGAAGCGGCGACCATCGCTCAACTGCGCAATCTCGCCATCCAGCCGCTTGTTGAAGAAGGCACGGTTGGGAAGGCCGGTCAGCGGATCGTGATGGGCGAGATGCTCCATCTGCTTGGCGACATCGCGCACCTGCCGAAGATTTTCACGTTCCACAACAGCTTCGCGCACCCTCTCGATGGCAACCTCGAAGCGACCAATCTCGTCATTGCGATCCTGAAAGGGCGTTATCGAGGTCGTGTCGTCATGGGCGATCTTGCTGAGCGCAGCGATAAGAGACGGCACGGGCGTAAAGACCTTGCGCATCAACAGCGTCACGATAACGCTCGTCGCAAGAAGAATGGTGATAAGCAGTGCGAGCGAACTCTGAAGCAGTTTCGTCTGGGTGTCGAAAAGGTCTGCCGCTTCACCTATGGTGCTGACGATACCGCCTTGAAGCTGCCCCTGCTGGTTGACCACAGGCACGAAGGCAATGAAGTGCCTCGTATCGCCAATTTTCGCGAAGCCGACGTAAAAGCTGTCCGTTTCAGTGTCGTCGGGCAGTTTCATTATAATCTGCGAGCCCTCGCCAAAGGCGTCTGCCGAACTGACGAAGGTTTCATTCGCAGGTGTTCTCTGGAAGAGCCAGACGTTATTCTTGGTCTGCGCTGCAGCAAGCCCCAGAACATCCCCCGGATTGAAGCCCGTATCCAAAATGGAGGCATCGTCGCCAAGCGGTCTTTCACTGACGATCTTGACGATCTGGCCGCTCTCATTGCTCTCGATGGCAATGAACGTGTAGATCGTGCGGATTGCGGAACTGGTGACCTGCGCGTTCAGCTCTGCCTCGCGCCGCCACTGTGCAAGCGAATCCCGCTCCACCATGACCCAGCCAACGGCAGCACCGACGATATAGGCCAGCACGATACTGGAAACGAGGAAAACCGTGATCTTCCAGAATAGCGAATGATACCAGACGATCTTCGTCCGGCCTCGCGGCATTTCTGCCCCCGCCTGATCAATGTTTTCAACTGTTGAGACCATCTGGCCCGCGCCTTCCCCTTTTATAGTGGGGAAAGCTACATTTTCAGGTTTTAATTTATGCTTTAATACTCATCCGCACCGATGATAATACAAAATCATTCCGGGAGATGGTAAACATACTATCAAGAATACTGCTGTCATTCGATGGAAGACCAGTATTCGTGCCTGCGTCCACTCCGCAAAGCAGCCATCACAAGCGCGCAAGAAATGCCCTGCATCGCTTGTTTCGACCTTTCATTTATGTATACATTGATCCCGGCATATATGTTCAGCCGAGCATCGCGAAGAGGAGACGCGAAGTTCGACAGAGGCTGAAATACGTGGCGAAAAATAAACGGGAGGATCAGCATGATAACCAGGCGAATTTTCGTTGCCGGCACCGCATTATCTGCATTGCCGTTTACCCTCATTCAAAAAGCGTCCGCAGAAGAAGCCGTAAAGATCGGCCTCATCTTGCCGATTACCGGGCCTTTCGCCTCGACAGGGCGGCAAGTTCAGGCGGGTGTCCGTGCATACATGGCGCTGAATGGCGACACGGTGGCAGGCAAGAAGATCGAACTCGTCGTGCGAGACGACGCAGGCACGGCCGACCAGACCCGCCGCATTGCTCAGGAACTTGTCGTCAATGACGGCGTGAAGATGCTGATGGGCTTTGGCCTCACCCCGCTTGCCATGGCCGTCGCGCCGGTTCTCAATCAGGCAAAAATCCCCGCTATCGTTACCTCTGCAACGACCTCGGCAATCGTGAAGCAATCGCCTTATTTTGCCAGAACGTCCATGGCTGGCCCCCAATCCGCCGTGCCGGTGGCCACCTGGGCATTCCAGAATGGCATCAAACGCGTCGTGACACTCGTCTCGGATTACGGCCCCGGCCACGACATCGAAAAAGGCTTTACGGACCAATACAAGAAAGAAGGCGGAGAGATCGTCGAGGCCGTTCGCGTTCCGCTGCAGAATCCAGATTTTGCGCCGTTCCTGCAACGCGTTCGCGATGCGAAGCCCGATGCCATATTCGTCTTCGTGCCTTCCGGCGTCGGGTCGCTGTTCATGAAACAATTCGTGGATCGCGGACTTGCGGATGCAGGCATTAAGCTTATCGCCACCGGCGATGTGACGGATGACGATCTGCTGAACAATATCGGAGACCCAGCGGTCGGCGTCATTACCGGACACTTCTATTCCGCTTCGCATGACAGCCCGGAAAACAAGGCATTCGTGGCGGAAGTCCGGAAAGCCAACAACAATATGCGCCCGAATTTCATGTGCGTCGGCGGCTATGATGCCATGCATCTGGCTTATGCCGCGCTTGAAAAAACACAGGGTGATACCGATGGTACGAAGCTGATCGAGGCGATGAAGGGCATGTCATGGACCAGCCCGCGCGGACCCATCACCATCGATGCCGGTACGCGCGATATCGTTCAGGATATCTACATCCGTGAAGTGAAAAAGGTGGATGGCGAGCTCTACAATGTGGAATTTGCGAGCTATCCAAAAATCCGCGATCCGAACGCCGCACAGTAAGCAATGAACGCGCAGTGGGCCACGGCCTGCTGCGCTTAACCTTGCGAGTTCTTATGCTGACCATTCTGTTCGATGGCATTGCCTATGGCATGCTTCTTTTCATTCTCGCATGCGGCCTGTCGATCACTCTCGGCCTGATGAATTTCGTCAATCTCGCCCACGGCGCTTTCGCAATGGCGGGTGGCTACATCACCGTCATCATGATGAACCGCTACGGGCTTTCCTTCTATTTGTGCCTGCCTGCCGCATTTCTGATCTGCGCGCTGATCGGTGCCCTTCTCGAGCGGACGCTGTATCGAAGGCTGTACAGATCTTCCCATCTCGATCAGGTGCTGTTTTCCATCGGGCTCGTCTTCATGTCGATTGCGGCAATCGATTACTTCATGGGCGGGCAGCAGCAGCTCATCAACCTTCCGGCAGAACTGCGAGGACGCTTCGATTTCCTTGGCATCGGGATTGGCCGATACAGGCTGTTCATCATCATCCTATGCGCAGTTCTCGCCGTCATTCTGCAGTTGGCTCTGACAAAAACGCGCTTCGGCTCACAACTGCGCGCGGCAGTGGATGACGGGCGTGTGGCGCGTGGGCTAGGCGTCAATGTTTCCGTCATCTTCGCCCTGACCTTTGCGCTCGGCTCCGGTCTTGCAGGGCTTGGAGGCGCATTGGGTGCGGATATGCTGGGGCTTGATCCCAGCTTTCCGCTCAAGTTCCTGATCTATTTCATGATCGTGGTCACCGTCGGCGGCACCTCGTCCATCACCGGCCCCTTCATCGCGGCACTTCTGCTGGGCATCGCCGATGTCGCGGGAAAATACTATGTGCCGCAGCTTGGTGCCTTCATCATTTATGCGGTCATGATCGCGGTGCTGATCCTCAAGCCACACGGCCTCTTCGGGCGCGAGGGTGGCCGATGATCACCAACGAGCAACCAAATTCCGTTACCGCACAAGGCCTTCTGAAACGCAACGAACGCTGGCAGATATGGGAAGTCGGCCTCTGGATCGCTGCCGTGGCCGCTATCTTCGTGCTGCCATCGCATATGTTGATCCTCACCGAAATCGCCATTCTGGCGATCTTCGCGATCTCGCTCGATCTCATTCTGGGCTATGCGGGCATCGTCTCGCTGGGCCACACCGCATTCTTCGGTGTGGGCGCCTATGTCGCCGGAATATTGGCGCGGGACTATACCGGGGAGCCCGTGACAGGCCTGCTGGTTGCCGGAATTGTCAGCGGTATATTCGGTTTTCTCTCCAGTTTTCTTGTCTTGAGAGGCTCCGATCTCACGCGCCTCATGACGACCTTCGGCGTTGCCATGCTGCTTGCGGAAGTCGCCAATCAGGCAGCATGGCTGACCGGCGGCGCGGATGGCCTATCGGGTGTGATGATGTCGCCGATCCTTGGAATGTTCGAATTCGATCTATGGGGCCGCACCGGTTACATCTATGTGCTGATCGTCTTGATCGTTCTCGCCTTCATTGCAAGGCGCATCGTCAACTCTCCTTACGGGCTGTCGCTCAAAGCCATCAAGCGCAATAGCCGCCGCGCTTCCATGCTCGGCATTTCACCGACGCGGCGGATCGTGGTGATCTATACGATTGCGGCGGTCTATGCCGGAATGGCTGGCGCGCTTCTGACGCAGACGACCAGTTTCGTTTCCCCGGATGTGCTGGCATTTCATCGCTCAGCCGATGTGCTGCTGGTGCTTGTCATCGGTGGAACGGGATATCTCTATGGCGGCGTTTTTGGAGCCATCATCTTCACGCTGCTTCGAGATTGGCTCTCCGTCATCACGCCACAATACTGGATGTTCTGGATAGGCCTGATCCTCATCGCCATCGTCATGATCGGGCGCGAGCGCATTGCCGGATGGAGACGATATCTCTCCGGCCCTCGCAAACAGCAGAAAAGCCCGAAACTCGCCGTGGAGGACGCACCATGAGTTTCGCGCTCGAAACCCGCAATCTCGGCAAGCGCTTCGGCGGCTTTGTTGCCACCAACGACGTTTCCCTTCAGGTCAAACCCGGTGCCCGCCATGCGCTGATTGGCCCCAACGGCGCTGGAAAGACGACGCTGATCAATTTGCTGACCGGCGCATTGTCTATCGATAACGGCCAGATATTTCTCGAGGGAGAGGAAATCACCGGAATCGCAGCGCATAAACGCGTGGTAAAGGGGCTGGCCCGCACCTTTCAGATCAACCAGCTTTTCCAGGATTTCACGCCGCTCGATTCCATGATGCTTGCCATTGGAGAGCGGAAAGGTCACGGCAAGCTGATCTGGCGAGCCCTCTCGCGCGACCGGCAGGTGGCCGAAGAAGCGGCAGCGGTTCTGGAGCGTTTTCGCCTGGCAGATGTGATGGATCGGCCAACAAGCCTGCTGCCCTATGGCAAACAGCGCCTCCTCGAAATTGCTCTGGCTATTGCGCTCAAACCCCGTGTGCTTCTTCTGGACGAACCGGCGGCGGGCGTGCCGGAAGAAGAACGCCATGAGGTTCTTTCAATCGTTCGCGCGTTACCGGAAGATGTGACGGTGGTTCTGATCGAGCATGATATGGACCTCGTTTTCTCCTTCGCAGACCGCATCTCGGTTCTCGCCGCTGGCGCGATATTCGCGGAAGGTACAGTGGCTGAGATTTCCAAAGACCCGCGTGTCAAGGCGATCTATCTCGGGGAGGATGCCTGAATGACGGCCTTGTTGAAAATCGAACAGCTGGTCAGCGGCTATGGTGAGGCCCGTGTACTGGCGAGGGTGGATCTCGAACTGGAAGAGGGCCGGTCCCTTGCGCTGCTCGGCAGAAACGGCGCTGGTAAAACGACGTTGCTGGACAGCATCGTCGGCGTCACCACACATCATAGCGGTCGTATCGAACTGGCCGGAAAAGACATCAGCCGCCTTCGCGCAGAACAGCGTGCAGCACTTGGCATTGGCTGGGTTCCGCAGGAACGCAACATCTTTCCCTCGCTCACGGTGGAAGAAAACCTGACCGCGACTGGACGCCCCGGCAAGTGGACACTTGCGCGCATCTATCAGCTGTTTCCCCGGCTTAATGAGCGTCGCAAAAACTTCGGCAACCAGCTATCCGGTGGCGAACAGCAGATGCTGGCCGTTGCGCGAGCGCTGATGCTCAACCCGAAACTGCTTCTGCTCGATGAGCCGCTGGAGGGACTTGCCCCCATCATTGTCGATGAACTGCTTCTGGTTCTGCGCCGCATCGTGACAGAAGAAGGCATGTCGGCCATTATCGTGGAGCAGAAGGCCCGCAAGATATTGCCTTTGACCGATGATGTCATCGTGCTTGAGCGCGGCGCTGTCAGCCATCGCGGCACATCGCAGGCGCTGCTTAACGAACCGGACAAGCTGGATGCGCATTTGAGCGTTGCTTAGAGGATTTTTAGTAACCGAAAGCCGCCCGGACGATATCCGAGCGGCTTTTTGTTTTGCCAGCAGTTAGGCTTTCTTGTTTCGCCAGCTTTCGGCGTAATTTTCGCGGGCCTCACTTGCATAAGGTGTCGGTGAAACGCGAACGCGGATTTTGGCCTGCTTGTGTGGCTCGATAGAGGTTTTCTTCGTGCCACCATCCGGCTCACCCCAGATCAGGGTCAATACGTCACCAACCTGCACATCGTCATCCACGACACCCAGCGAAAGCACGCAGCGTTCATTGTAGGAATAGCCGTTGAACATGGACATGCCGACGCGCTTGCCTTCGTCGTTCAGGATCAGGTCGGCGCTGGTGGAGGCATAGTTCGGCTGCGGAAAATCGATCCACTTATAGTGGTCCTCACCCGGCCTGAACGCGGACGCAATGACCTCCACGACATCTTCGGCATTCCATTCGAAGGTGACCTTCTTGCGGTTACGCTGTCCCTTCATCTTCTCCAGCGCGGCCTTGCCGATAAAGTCGTCCTTCTTCCAGCCGATATAGAAATCATAGCCGAGCTCGAAGGGATTGACATAATAGTCTTCGATATTATCCGAAACGAAGCTGCCGCCGATGGCGCCATTCGCCTCATAGGAATCCGCGCCTAGCCATTCACGATAGGCCTGCAACATGCCGTCGCCGGTGTAGATGGCAGGTAGCGGAGATGGAATCCAGCCGGATTCCAGCGTGTTGGTGGAGTAAGCGCGGCTGCCGCAACGGACGAGATCGACATCCGCCTCCTTTGCAGCCTCCAGAATGCAGGACAGAACGTAATTCTTGTCCTCATACGGCCCCCAGATTTCCAGACCCGGTGCACCAGACATGCCATGGCGCAGCGCCTGTACCTTTTTGGAGCCGACATTGATCTGGTCGACATGGAAGAACTTGATCTCAGGGATCGGCCCGCGATTGAGCTTTTCGAAGATCTTCGGCGCTTCCGGTCCCTGAATTTGATAGCGGTAATGCGTGCGCAGCACGCGCTCACCTTCAGGGCGGGACGGCGAGCGGGGATCATACTTCAGGCGCACATTCCACTTGCCATAGGCCGCGCAGAACATCAGCCAGTTGGAGGTGGGCGCGCGCCCGACGAGGATGAACTTATCCTGACGCTCACGGAAGATAATGTGGTCGCCGATGATATGACCGTTCGGCGTGACCGGCACGAAGTGCTTGGCGCGGTTGAGATCGAAATTGGAGAAGGAGTTGATGCCGTGATAGGCTAGAAACTTCTCGGCATCCGGCCCTTCTACAATCAATTCGTCCATGTGGTGGGACTGGTCGAACAGCACTGCAGAATGACGCCACGCCGCCTGTTCGCTACGCCAGTTGCTGAACTCAGGCGTCACGACCGGGTATACATACATTCCGATCGGTGAATTTCTCAGGCGCCCAATGATATCGGGATTTTCAGCCAGAATATCACTCAAGCTGCTTTTTGCCATGGTGTCTCCTCCCTAGATACAAACCATAATGTATACATAAAGGCTCATCACGGACGAGATTGCAAGTGTAATTTACGGCCACTTCGTCAGCAAAATATGACGGCAGCAGGAAGCGGCTGGCGGCAGTCGATACACATTTTAGGCACGCAGACCGACGACCTGTCGAGAAGACGGCAGGGAGGCTTCACAATTTACACGCAGCAGGTGGTTCAGCGATGAATGATCGCCAGCCCCGGTATTTTTTCCAGCAGTCCGGGGTCTTCACCAAAGATATATTCCAGATTGCGGCGGGCAGTCCGCGCATGCTCCCGCGCCAGCCATTCGGCCCGCGAACCCTCGCGCGCGCCTATCGCTTCCACGATTGCGTGGTGCTGCGCCTGCGCCGAACGCAAGGAGCGGCGGAAGGCGGCAATGTCGGCCTTATCCGGCAGAAAAGCGGAAGGCGAGGCGAATGGCAGAGAACTTGCGCGCTCCACTTCGCGCCGCACGATATCGCTGCCGGAAAGAGCGGCGAGCTGATGGTGGAAAATCTCGTTCAAATCAGAATATTTGTCGAAATCCACATCGTCCTGCTCGATACCGAAACAGGCATCCAGTTTTTCGACGGTCTCTTTCATGGCAGCGAGCGCTTCGGGTGCGGCACCTCGCTCTGCCGCCAGACGCGCCGCCATGCCTTCCATAACACCACGAAGCTCGATGGAATCCACCACATCCGCATAGCCGAAGCGGCGAACGATGAAACCACCGCTCGGCAAGCGGTCCAGCAACCCCTCTTCGGCAAGACGAGAGAGGGCCTCACGCACGGGTGTTCTTGAAATATCCAGCTTTTCGGCAAGCGAAACTTCGAAAAGCCGCATGCCGCCCGGCAACTCTCCGCTGATGATCTTTTCCCGAAGCTCAATGACAGCCCGGCGCCCATGCGTTGCCGCATCATTTTGTTTCATTTTGTTTTGACCTGGCCCACATCACCGGCAGCCGAATGCAATAAAGCTGGCAAGCCTCAATCCCCTCATTTAACGAATGATAATGTGGAACCATGACCCGGTCAAACCATGCGGGCGCGCATGTATACACAGCCATCGCCGCCTTGCGGCTGTGAGACGCCCTGTATTCGGCCGTCAAAATTCACGCAAATATCGTACCGTCGAAGAGCTTCCGCGCCGTTCGCAAAACCGCAGCATTCGCTACCGCGCCGTCGCGAATGGTCACGATCACGCTCATCTCGCCCGTCGGGTGTTCCACCGAGATGAGTTTCTCGTCTCCATCCGGCACCGAGGCAAGATCAGCCGCCGGTCCCTGACCAAGCAGACATGCAGTCGCGACACTGACCGCGCCGAGGACGCCGATAGCCTCATGGCAGCGATGCGGAATAAATGTCCGGGTGGAAATGGCACCGCCGGACGCCGCTCTGGATACCATCGTCATTTTCGGCACCGTTTTTGCGGTGACATCGCCGAGGTTCATCAAGGGACCTGCTTTCAGCCGAATAGCTTCGAGCCTGCTGCGCAGTTCAGCGCCACCCTCCAACATTTCAGGAGATTCCGTGCCTTCGACCCCAAGGTCCTCAGCCCGCATCACCACGCAGGGCATTCCATTGTCGATCAATGTGCACTCGATACCGCCGATCACATCCACCGCATTCCCCGTGGGGAGCAACGCGCCGCAACTGGATCCGGCAGTATCTGCAAAGGTAATCGGTATCGGAGCCGAGAGCCCCGGAACGCCATCGATCCGGGCATCGCCCGCATAGGTCACCAGCCCACCCGGCGTTTCGACACGCGCGACGGCAATCTGGCCGGTGTTTTCCATGAAAATGCGAACCTGCGTCTGGCCGTTTTCCGCTTTCACCAGTCCGCGCTCGATGGCGAAGGGGCCGACGCCTGCAAGGATGTTGCCGCAATTTTGCCCGTCACTGACAATGGCCTGATCCACGAAGACTTGCAGGAAGAGATAATCGACATCAGCATCCGCGCGCTCCGATAGCTTGATGACTGCGACCTTGGAAGTCAGCGGATTAGCCCCGCCCATTCCGTCGATCTGGCGGGCGTCCGGAGAGCCCATGGCGCGCAGCAGAAAACCGTCCCGATCCTCCGGCAAATCGCTCGCCAGAAAATATCCGCCTTTAGATGTGCCGCCACGCATCCACATGCATGGCACTCCCCGCATGGCCTGCGGCGCAGCAGGATCAGACATATTTCAGCCCCTTCTCCGCCAGCCGCTTGCGCATGTCGTAAATATCAAGCCCGAGTTCACCAGCGGCCAGACGCGCACGCTTCGCCACTTCTGCTGCTACACGGGCCTCAGCTTTATCGGCAACCTCCGCCGCCTCCTCCCGTTTCACGACACAAACCCCATCGTCATCGGCAACGATAACGTCTCCGGGGTTGATCAGCGTACCGGCGCAAATGATCGGCACATTTACCGAACCGACCGTCTCCTTCACGGTGCCTTGCGCGAAAATGGCCTTGGACCAGACTGGAAATTTCATCTCCGTCAGATCGGCAACATCCCGAACCCCGGCCTCGATGATGAGCCCCTTGCATCCTCGCGCCTGTGCGGATGTGGCCAGAAGATCGCCGAAATAGCCGTCTTCGCAGGGACTTGTCGGCGCCAGCACCATCACGTCACCTTCCCGCAGCTGTTCGATGGCAACGTGAACCATCCAGTTATCGCCGGGCGGCGAGGAAATGGTGACAGCACTCGCGGCGATGCGCGCGCCGGAATAGATCGGTCGCATGTAGCTCGCAAGAAGGCCTTTGCGCCCCTGCGCCTCATGAACCGTTGCGACACCGCAGGCTGCCAGCCGGTCTATGATGTCGGTTGCAGCGCGTTCGATATTCTGAACGACGACGCCCATCACAGCTCATCCACGGTGCGAGGAAAGACGGACTGGAAACCTTCCGCGTGGGTCGCCTTGCGCCCGCCGGATTGTCCACCGGAATTGCGCATGAAGTGGTTGCCGCGGTTCTCGGCCACATTCTTGTAATAGTGCCAGAGGTGCTCCTGCCCTTCCATGCACTGGATCGCCGCCCACTTCTTTTCCCAGACGGGTGAGATATCCAGAAACACGTCCGGTTTCCACTCCATCTGCTCCGTCTGGTGCGGCTCGAAGAGATAGAGTTGCGGTGCGCCAAGTACCTTCTCACCCGGATTATGGCCCCAGGCCTGCGCAATCATTCGCGCCTCGATGGCAATCTGGGTCGCGTACATATGATCTGTGTTGTAAGGGTCCCAGCGGGAATGGCTCAGCATGAATTCCGGCTGGACCTTGCGGATGACATCGACAAGCCGGTACTTGGCATCGCGATCAACCTCGAGCGGGTAATCTCCGAGATCGAAGAACTGGATGTCGTGAACATCGAGCGCCTTGGCAGCATTCTCGGCCTCCACGCGGCGTGCCGCCTTCACCTTTTCAAGCGACATATCGGCAAGCTTCCAAAGCTTGGCGCTCTCTCCGCGCTCACCATAAGAGAGGCACAGTACCGTGACCTCATAGCCTTTGGCCGCATGAAGCGCGATTGCGCCGCCGCATCGCCAGACGAAATCCGCCGAATGAGCGGAAATGACGAGCGCTGTTTTTGCCATGGGTCAGTCCTCCTTACCGTGAACATGGGTGGCAGGCGCATTCGCCTTCTCGACCGGCGGCGTGCCATGCGTGTGGAATGTTTCGATGGTTTTCAGCCCCCAGGCCTGCCCCTTCTTCCGCTCCATCTCGGTCCAGGTAACCGTCGGCCAATCCGGTCGCAGAATGAGCCGCGCACCGGCATTGGCGAGTTCCACGCGGTTGCCCGCAGGTTCCCAGACATAGAGAAAGAAGGTTCCCTGTATGGCGTGCTTGTGCGGCCCGGTCTCGATATGCACGCCATTTTCCAGAAAGATATCTGCGGCACGAAGAATGTCTTCACGCTGATCAACCGCGTAGGTGACGTGGTGGAAGCGCCCTTTCGCGCCGGTATGATCCTCCGAATAGGCGATGTCATAGGTCTTGTTGTTGACGGTAAACCAGCAGCCGCCGAGCCTGCCATTGTCCAGCTGGATTTGCTCCGTAACCCGGCTGCCGAGCGCATGCGTCATGAAATCACGAATGGCGCGGACATCGGTAGCGAGCAGGTTCAGATGGTCCAGCCGGCGCGGGCTTGCGCCGCGCCCGTGATACCGCTGGGCAAGGTTCTTCAGTGCCGGACGTTCTTCAAACGGCGCGTCGTAAATTCTTGTGTCCCAGTAAAGCTCGAAAATGTGGCCGTCCGGATCGGTAAAGCGGTAAGCGCGACCGTGTCCGGCGTCGCCGTCCACCCAGCCAAGCCCACACCCCATCTCCTCGATCACCTTCACGCGCCGCTCCAGCGCCTCGGGAGAAGATGCGCGATACGCAACATGTCCTACGCCAGTGGTGTGATGGCGCGTCAGCTTCAGCGTGTGAAATTCATAATCATCGAACGCACGCAGATAGGCGCTGTCACTATCGATCAGGCTCGGCGTGAGCCCGTAGACACGGGTAAAGAAATCAAGGCTTTCCTCGAACTTGTTGGTATAAAGCTCCACATGGCCGAGATGCGCGACATCGAAACAGGGCTCCGTCATCAAGCCCACCCCGCACGTCGCAGATGGACGGTCACGAGGGCTTGCGCTCCGGCTACAAAACAATTCGAATTATATGGTCTTTTGAAACGGCAGACAGATTTATTCATGGCGACACCTCCTCCTGATGCGACCGATGAAGATGACCCGCAGAATGCAAAAATGAATATGCGGGTCGCTGCACGAGCTCCTCCTCCGCAGCAATGTATTCTTTATGATGGAACTAAACGCCGATTTCAACGGAAAAACTGCGGTAATCGCAAATGAAACTTGATGACTTCGAATTCAATGTATACATTTTAAGCGGGAGAAGGAGAGACGTATGGCAATACTGAACTTCATTGGCCGCTCGAAAACGCAGGGTGAACTCACCATTGGCGCGAGCCCTCTCCTTGACTCGTGGTCTATCGAGGTCATGCCGCGGACGGCGGCAAAGATCGAGGATTTCACCGCGCTTCTTCCGCAGGGCACGCGGGTTTACATCGCGCATATTGCTGGCACGCCCATCGAAGACATGGTTGCGACAGCAAAGCGCCTCCGTGAAGACGGCTTTGCCGTTATGCCCCATTTTCCTGCCCGCAGCATTCCAGACCGCCCGACACTTGAGGACTGGATCAAGCGATATCGCAACGACGCGGATGTGACGGAAGCCCTGCTGCTTGGCGGGGGTGAGGTGCGCCCGGCGGGGAGCCTGGAAAGCTCCATTCAATTGCTGGAAAGCGAGCTTTTTGACCGTAACGGCTTTACGCGCCTGCACGTCGCAGGCCACCCGGAGGGCAACAAGGATATCGACCGTGATGGCACGACGAGCAATGTGGATATTGCGCTTAAGTGGAAGAATGACTTCGCCAACCTGACCGACGCCGATATGGCCATCGTCACACAGTTCGGCTTCGATCCGAAAGTGATCATTGAATGGGCGGAGCGCGTCGCGCAGGCAGGCATCACCCTGCCGATCCATGTGGGAATTGCCGGACCGGCAAAGCTGCAAACGCTTCTCCAGTTTGCCGTTTCCTGCGGCGTCGGGCCCTCGCTGAAAGTCCTGCAAAAGCGGGCACTGGACGTGACGCGACTGCTCTCACCCTATGAGCCGACAGACATGGTCGCTGCTCTCAGTGACTATGTTGCGAGCCACCCAAACACGTTGATTGCGCAGTTGCACCTTTTCCCGCTTGGCGGCATCAAGCCTGCGGCGGAATGGATGAACCGGAATGCCACGGTGTCGCGCAAGGCCAATATTGCCTGAGGCGCAGTCGATCAGACAGCTCCCAGATAGCTTTCCATCAACGCCGGATTATCCGCCAGTTCATTTGCCTTGCCTGAAAGCTTCACCTCGCCAAGCTCCATGAGATAGCCGTAATCGGCAATTTCCAGCGCGGCGCGGGCGTTCTGCTCAACCAGCAGAATGGAAACGCCGCTTTCGCGCAGTTCCGCCACGATCTTCAGGATGTCCATAACGATACGCGGCGCAAGGCCGAGGCTCGGCTCATCCAGAAGCAGCAGTCGCGGGCGGCTCATCAGCGCGCGTGCCAGCGCCAGCATTTGCCGCTCGCCACCGGAAAGCGTTCCGGCGGTTTGCTTGCGGCGTTCCGAAAGTCGCGGAAAACGCTCATAAATCTCCGCGCGGTTTTCCGCACGCTCCTGCGCAGAGCGAAGAAAACCCCCGAGTTCGATATTGTCTTCCACGCTCATGGTGGAGAACAGTTCGCGCCGCTCCGGCACGAGGCAAAGCCCTGCCGCCACCCGGGCCTCCACGGATGAGGGAACCGGAGCGCCATCGTAAAAGACGCCTCCTTTCGAAGGCACGATGCCCATCGCAGCATTCAAAAGCGTCGTCTTGCCTGCGCCATTGGCACCGATGACGGTGACGATCTGCCCCTTTTCCATTTGCAAAGAAACGCCGTGCAGCACCTCGGCATGACCGTAGGAAACATGGATATTCTGCATCGCCAGAAGTGGTTGGCTCATGCGACACCTCCAAGATAGGCGGCAACGACTGCGGGGTGGCTGCGCACATCCTGCGGCTTGCCATCCGCTATCAGCGTGCCGAAATCCAGAACGACCAGTTGATTGACGAGGCCCATGACGAAGCCCATATCGTGTTCCACCAGCAGTACGCTCACGCCGTCCTCCCTCAGTTTTCGCAGCAGCGCCGCAAGCTCCTGCTTCTCCCCATGGCGCAGACCGGCAGCAGGTTCATCGAGAAGAAGCATGGCGGGATCGGACGCAAGCGCGCGGGCGATTTCGAGAATGCGGATCTGCCCCAGAGCCAGATCGCCTGCCGGGCGATGAAGAAATTCGCCAAGACCCACACGCTCCACCTGAAGAGCCGCCTCCGCCAGCAAAGCCGCCTCTTCCTTGCGCTCCAGACGAAGGAAACTGCGCAGCACACCGGCCTTACCTCGTAGATGCGCGCCCAGCGCGACATTTTCCAGCACCGTCATATCCGGCAGGATTTTCGCGTGCTGGAAGCTGCGGGCAATGCCGTGCTTCGCAATCTCTCTCGGGTTCAGCCCGGCAATGCGCGCGTCGCGGTAACGCACCTCCCCTTTACTCAAACTCAAAATGCCGGTGATGAGGTTGAAAGTCGTGCTCTTGCCCGCTCCGTTGGGGCCTATCAGCCCAACGACCTCGCCAGCCTTGATGCGAAAACTGACATCGTTGACGGCAACCAGACCGCCGAACTGTTTGCGGGCGCTTTCCACGGAAAGAAGCAGGCTGCCACGCTGCGGCATCTCGCGGGCGGGAAGATCGACCACTGGCTTGCCGATATCACGCGACGCCTTGCGGAAACCGACCAGCTTCACCACAAGCGGCCAGAGGCCTTCGCGGGCGGTTTGCAATATCCCGACCAGAAGAATGCCGAAAACCACCATTTCCATATTCGTGGTCGTGCCAATCAGCCCCGGCAGAAAGCGCTGCAACACTTCCTTCAGGATCAACACCACGGCAGAGCCGAAGACCGCGCCCCAGATGTGCCCCGCCCCACCGACCACGGCCATAAGCAAATATTCGATGCCCATATTCAGGCCGAAGGGCGTGGGGTTGATGGATCTCTGCATATGGGCATAAAGCCAGCCGGACAGCGCGGCAACGACACCGGCGAAGACGAATACGATGAGCTTTGCGCGGATAATATTGACGCCGAACGCTTCCGCAGCCTGCGCTCCGCCACGAAGCGCGCGAATGGCGCGTCCGGTTCGGGAGTCCAGCAGGTTCCTCGCACCAATGGCGGTGGCGATGACGAATGCCCAGATGATGTAATAGATCGACTGGCCGCTGAAGAATGCATAGTCTCCGAGGGACAGCGGCGGTATGCCGGTGATGCCGTCATAGCGACCCAATATATCGAGCTTGCCGAAAAGGTAATAAAGCGCCAGCCCCCAGGCAATCGTGCCAAGCGGCAGAAAGTGGCCTGAAAGCCTGACGGTAATCACGCCAAGGACAAGTGCCACGAAGGCACCGACGCACAGAGAAAGAGGCAGGGTCAACCAGGGAGACAGCCCGTAGGAGGTCGTCAGAACCGCCGTCGTGTAAGCGCCAAAGCCACAAAAGGCGGCCTGCCCGAATGACGTCAGCCCTCCAACGCCGGTAAGCAGTACGAGACCGATAGCCACTAGCGAGGCAAGGCCGATATTGTTCATAAGCGTGATCCAGAACGGCGGCACGGGCAGCAGGGGAACGGCAATGAGCAGAACAAGAGCGCTAACGGGAACGAGAAGGTTACGGCCAGACATAGCGATCAATCCTCTTCATGGTGACCGGCACCGAAAGACAGCCAGACCAGCACCGGCACGATCAACCCGAAGACGATGATCTCCTTATAGGCGCTGGCAAAAAAGGACGAGAAGGCCTCCACGATACCCACGCCAAGCGCGGCAATTGCGGTCAGCGGGAAATTGCCGAGGCCACCGAGGATGGCGGCCACGAAGCCTTTGAGGCCGATCAGGAAGCCGGTATCGTAATAGATCGTCGTGACTGGAGCGATCAGCACGCCGGAAACCGCACCGATAATGGCTGCAAGCACAAGAGCGGTAACGCCGGTCAGCTGCGTCCTGACACCGACCAACCTTGCGCCAAGACGGTTTACGGCGGTTGCCCTCAAGGCCTTTCCAAGCAGTGTGCGCTCGAAGAAAAGATAGAGCCCGATGATGATGAGGATAGTGATACCATAAATCCAAAGGCTCTGGGTGGTAACGACCATGGGGCCGACGAGAATGCTTCCGTCCGAAAGCGGTCTGGCGCGAAGCCCTTCCGGGCCAAAGAAAACGAGGCCGAGCCCCATCATGAAGAGATGTACGCCGAGCGAAGCGATCAGCAGCGTCAGCACAGTGGCATCGGCAAGTGGGCGATAGACGACGCGGTAAATGTAATAACCCATGGGCGCGATGATGAGGATGGCAACAAGCGCGCGGACCAATGCCGGGGGCTGAAGCGGCGCAACCAGAGCGACGACACCGTAAATGATGAGCGGCAACGCGACATTGATCGCAAGCGCGCGCAACAGTTTACCCATCTCGAATGCATTCCGCATGGCCCAGAGATCGAGCAGCATTGCCGCGACACCGAAGGAAATCAGCATGGGTGCAGTGCCGGGAATCTGCCCGTTATCCAGAAGCGCCAGCGACAGGGCGCCGTAAGCTACGAACTCGCCCTGCGGGATGAAAATGATCCTGGTGACGGCAAAGACGAGCACCAGCGCGAGCCCGAGGAGGGCATAGATCGCCCCGTTCGTGATGCCGTCCTGTATGAGAAAGGTCGCAATCGTCGCGTCCAAGGCATTTCCCCAGTAGAGTGGTTCCGAAGACAGGTTTTGCTATTGGCCGGTCATCGCGTAGCCCGACGACCGGCCAAAAGCGGGATTATTTCAGCAGGTGGAATTTGCCATCCTTGGCCGTCAGCAGCACAATTGCCCTGTCATCCAGACCGTAATGATCCGTTGCGGAAAACTGGAAGACGCCGTGGGTCGCAGGGAACGGACCGCCCGTTTCGATGGCATCGCGCAGCGCATCGCGGAATTCCTGGGTGCCCGGTTTTCCTTTTTGCAGGGCAACCGGCACAGCTTTTTTCAGGATGATCATGGCGTCATAGACGTGCGATCCGAACTGCGTGCGTGTGCCCGCACCATATTTGCCTTCATAGGCCTTCACATAGGCAAGGCCTTCGGCCTTGGTTTCAGACGTATCCGGCTGATCTTCCGCCACCATGACCGGGCCGGACGCGAAGACGGTATTTTCGGCGCTTTTTCCGGCAATGCGCAGGAAATCGAATGTCACCGCGCCAGATGGCTGGTAGATGGGGCCGGTGAAGCCGCGCTCGCGCAGGCCGAGTTGCGGAAGTGCAGCACCTGTTCCCGATGCGCCGATCATCACGGCGTCAGGACGAGAGGCGACAACCTTCAAAACCTGCCCGGCAACCGATGTATCAGGGCGCGCGAAGCGCTCTTCGGATACCATCTTCAAGCCATACTCAGCGCCAACCTTTTTGAACTCGTCCACCCACTGGTCACCGTATGAATCCGAAAAGCCGATATAGCCGAGCGTTTTCACCCCATCCGCCTTCATCTTGGCGAAGAGATGCCGGGCAATCAGCTGGGAATTTTGTGGCAGGACGAATGTGTAGCCTTTAGCAACCGGCGGCGGAACGGGCGAAGGCGCAAGGTGCGGGACCTTGGCTTCGGCAGCGACACCCGCAACGGCAATCGCGCCCGGCACCAGCGCGGAGCCTATAATGACATCGGCCTTATCGTCATTGGCGAAACGGCGCGCATTGGTCGTCGCCATGGAAGGATCACCGGCGTCGTCCAGCAGGATGACCTTCAGAGGCTCGCCAGCGATTTCCTTTGGCCAGAGCTCGATGGAATTCTTCAGCGGAATACCGAGTGCCGCCCCCGGACCCGTCGTCGGGATGGTCACGCCGATGGTAATATCGGCAAGGGCTGGCACGGATGCCAGCGCCAGCGAGAGACCGGCAATCGCCCCGCGCAAGATAAACATATGCTTTTTCATGTCGTTCCTCCCGTTAATTAGAAGTGTCACGTCAGGACGCGCGCTTCTGCTCCCATTCTGAAGATTGCTTTGAAAATGCTTGCTGTAACCCGCTATCGCAGCGAGGTAGAAGCCACTCTGCGACTGCCGCCCACGCCGCGCGCATGTAGTCGTCGGCCTTATAAAAGGCTTCATCCGGCGTCGCTTGAAGCGCCATCATCTCTTCGCTTGCCGCCAGAAAGGCTTTCAACGCTTTCGTTGAACGCGCCCCGGGCAAAGCCGCAACGTCCTGCTCAACACGCTCCCTGAAAATTGCCAGCCCTCTGCCCTCGTCGCGCCATAGGCGGCGCGTCAGGAAATCGAGTGCCTGCATTCCCGTCGTGCCTTCATAGATCGACATGATGCGGCTATCGCGCAGATACTGCTCCAGCGGCCATTCCCGCGTATAGCCAGCCCCGCCCAGCACCTGAATGGCGCGGTTGGCGGTATCAAAGGCGATTTCGGCGCCGAAATTCTTGACCAGCGGCAGCATCCATGCGGCGAAATCCGCAGCCTTCTGCCGCTCTGTGTCGTCGGTGGAAAGACGTGCCATATCCATCGTCACGGCAAGCTCCAGAACGGCTGCACGCAATACTTCCGTCTGCTCCCGCAGACACTTCAACTGTCTGCGAACATCTGGATGGGTATTTATGCTGACAGCCACACGGTCTACCGCGCCGCCCTGCCGGCGCTCGGCGGCATAGGCTTCGGCAATATCGGCAGCGGCTGAGGCGATGCCCAGTCCCTGACATCCGGTGGATAACCGCATCCGCTCTATCATGGTGAAAAGCTGCGGAAGTCCTCGACCTTCCTCACCGAGCAAAATCCCTTGCGACCCATCGAAACGCAGAACGCAGGTCGGAGAACCATGCAGGCCCATCTTTTCCTCGATACGCTCTACGGTAATCGCATTTCGGGAACCGTCGGAACCGTTCGGTAAGAGAAACAGGCTCAGCCCCTTCGTGCCCGGCTCGTCACTGGTACGGGCCAGCAGGCAGTGGCCGATGCGCTGCGCAATGTCGTGATCGCCAAAGGATATCCAGCATTTCGTGCCGGTAATCTGCCATTGCCCATCAATCCTGCGGGCGCGGGTGCGAATGCGCCCGACATCCGAGCCCGCATCCGGCTCCGAAATACAGATCGTGGCCGACCATTCGCCACTTGCCAGTTTGGGCACCCACTCCTCTATGACAGCGTTGGGGGCAATCTCGCTCAGAAGCACCGCAGCCGCGCGAGAAGACCCCGCCAGCATCATGAGCGAAACGCAGCCGCGCTCGAACAAAGGCGCGCAGGCAGCCTGAAGTGTCAGGGGCAGTCCTTGTCCGCCATGCTCCGCGGGCAGATCGATTCCGAGCCAGCCAGCATCCGCCAATTTTCGATAGGCCTGCGGGAAACCGGAAGGTGTTTTGACACGTCCATCTATGAGCGAACAGCCTTGCCGGTCACCCATTACATTAAGAGGTGCCAGTTCGGTTTCCGCGAACAATGCGGCCTGCCCGATAATCGTTTCCAGCGTCGCATCATCGAGATCGGGATAAAAGGCGCGCACGCTCTGCCAGCCGGGCGTTGCGTCCAGCAGAGCAATGGTTCTTTCTGCCTGTCTCGCATAGCCCGACATCGCGCTACCTCGGCTGCATGCGGATCGCGCCATCCAGGCGGATGACCTCACCGTTCACATACTGGTTTTCGATCAAGTATCGCACCGTATCGGCAAATTCAGCCGGATCGCCCAGGCGGGATGGATAGGGAATGGTCGCGGCGAGCGTGGTTTGCACTTCCGGCGGAAGCGTTTCGAGCAAAGGCGTCAGGAAAATGCCGGGCGCGACCGTGTTCACGCGGATGCCGAAGCGCGCAAGCTCACGCGCGGCAGGAAGCGCCATGGAAACGATACCTCCCTTTGACGCCGAATAGGCAACCTGCCCCACTTGCCCCTCGAAAGCCGCAACGGACGCCGTGTTGACGATGACGCCGCGCGCCTTGTCTTCCCGCTCCGGCGCATTGACCATATGCGAGGCGGCAAGGCGCATCATGTTGAAAGTGCCTACGAGATTGATGCGGATGACGCTATCGAAGGTCGAAAGCGGCATCGGACCATCCTTGCCGAGAAGCCGTGCAGCTGTGCCGATACCGGCGCAATTGACGAGAATGCGAAGGCCATCGCCTGCACCCGCGGCCTGCGCCATAAGCTTTTCGGCATCCGCTTCGCTGGTCACATCACCGGCAATGGCAATACCGCCGATCTCGTTTGCAACTTTGGCAGCGGCATCGCCGTTGCGGTCGAAGACATGGACAATCGCGCCCTTCTCCGCCAGCAATCTTGCCACCGCCTCGCCAAGCCCGGAGCCGCCTCCGGTTACGATTGCGCTCGATCCCTCGATCTTCATGCCGCAACTTCCTTTTCCACTCGAATGACATCGGAAGAGCCAGCGTAAAGCCGCTCCACCAATTCCGGTCGCTGCGACAGCACCGCGCGCTGGTTCAGTGAGCCCTTGTCGGTGATCTCACCGCGTTCGAAACGTGGCGCTTCCTTCATGATCAGCAGGCGCATCACGCGTGTCGCCGAGCCTGTCGCCAGTCGCTGATGTTCTTTCAGCCTTTCCGCAAGCGCGGCCTGAACGACTGGATGATCCAACACGGCTTCATCGGAGAGCCCCGTGGCGGATGCGCCTATCACCTCCCGCAGCGCTGGAAGGAACGGCACGACCAGCGCTCCGAGTTCTTCCCGGTTTTCGCCGGTGATGACGGCATCTCGGATCAGCCCGCCGAAAATATCGACAAGATGCGCGCGGAGCTTGCCCACGGCGACCCATGTTCCGGTTCGCAGCTTGAAGTTTTCCGCCGTGCGCCCATCGAAATAAAAGCCCTTGCGCGGGTCTCGACCTACAGCAAACCGCACGGCATCGCCTATCTTGTAGAAACCTTCCTCATCGAAGGCCTGCTCGGTCAGCGTCTGATTTCGCCAGTAACCGGGCGTTATATTGGGGCCCTTCAGCCGAAGCTCGAACTTGTCCTCGAAGGGCACGAGCTTCAGCGTGATGCCGGGTGCCGGCACGCCGATATTGCCCGGCGCTTCCTGCGGGTCGGTACAATAGATGGAGAATGGCCCGGTCTCGGTTGAACCGAGGCCCGTTCCGAAGGGAATACGCTCTCCGACCGTCTGTTCGGCAAGAGCATTCAACGCATCCCATGTATGCTGCGCCATGCCAGCGCCTGCATACATCAACAGCTTGAGGTTCTTGAAAAAGTTCGTCCGCAAGGCTTCATCGGCCTGCATGGCGCGCACCAGCATTTCGTATCCGGCTGGCACGTTGAAATACCAGGTCGGTGAAATCTCGCGCAGATTGGCAATCGTCTTTTCCATCAAAGCTGGCGATGGCTTGCCGTCATCCAGATAGAAGGTGCCGCCATTATAAATGACGAGGTTGAAGACCTTGTTGCCGCTAGCCGTGTGGTTCCATGGACCCCAATCGATGATGACCGGCGGCTCATCCCGCAGAAATGCATAGCAGTTTGCCACCATTTCCTGATTGGCGCAGAGCATTCGCTGCGTCTGAATAACGGCCTTAGGGGAGCCGGTCGTGCCGGAGGTGAAGAGAAACTTCGCAACCGTGTCTGGACCGACCTTTGCAAAGGCCTGATCGACCGCTTGCGTCGCCTCACGGTCAAGCAAATCCGTGAACGCCTGAGAATTGGGTCGATCTGCGGGCACATTGCGAAGTGCAACGAGTGGAATATCGGCACCGAAAGCCTGATCGACAGCATCGCGCAGTTTCTCCCCATCCGCCACAAAGACAAGGCCGGGCGTGATCTGTTGAGCGATGCTGGATAGCTTGCTGAAATCAGAGGAAAGCGTCGCGTAGCTTGGAGAGATGGCGGCAGATGGTATGCCGACATGCTGTGCCGCAAGCGCAATCAATGCATGTTCGATGGAGTTATCGCCAAGAATGACGACAGGACGCTCCGGCCCAAGATCAAGGTCGAGCAGCACCTGCGCAATGCGACGGATATCCTCGAGCGCGGCCTTGTAGGTCAAGCGCCGCCAGCCATCGCCTTGGCGCTCCGCCATCCAGATGCGATCTCGCGCGACCTTTGCCCAGTGGACGAACCTGTCATTCAGTTTTGCCGGATAAGCGCCAAGCGAATCCTTGCGCCAGATCACGAATGATCCGTCTGCGCGCTCTTCCCAATCAAGCTCCGGCGTCCATAATTTGACGCGCTGAAACGCATTCTCGTTCATGACACCCTCCCAGACGTCAATCGCGTGAATCTAATAAGAGCCTCATCAGCTCCTCCCGAATTTTGTTTACAAGGAAACAATCTATCTGTAAACAATCAAATTACAGATGGCCAAAAGACTATGCGGGAGGAGCCGCGGCATGGATCAGACCCAGGCTGAAAATTTCGTAACTTATGAGCTGAAAGGCGAGATTGCGCTGGTAGGATTGAACCGGCCAGCCAAGCGCAACGCAATAAGCGACGCCTTTGTGGAAGGCATTGCCGATGCCGTTGCCCGCGCCGAAAAGGAAGCGAAAGCTGCCGTCATTTTCGGCCATGGCGACCACTTCTGCGCCGGTCTCGATCTTGCAGAGCATGTGCAAAAAACGCCGATAGAGGGTGTTCGCGGCTCTCGCCGCTGGCACGCAGTTTTTGCCGGCATCGAACACGGTACGATCCCTTGGATTTCGGCACTCCATGGTGCGGTCATCGGCGGTGGTCTCGAGCTTGCCTCCTCGACCCACATTCGCGTGGCGGATAAAACCGCGTTTTTCGCGCTGCCGGAAGGCCAGCGCGGCATTTTCGTGGGTGGCGGTGGCTCTGTTCGCGTTGCCCGGCTCACAGGTGTTGCCCGGATGACCGATATGATGCTGACGGGTCGCGTCGTTTCTGCCGATGAAGCAGAGCGGTGGAACATTGCCCAATATGTTGTGGATGCAGGTCAGGCTGTCGAAAAGGCTTTGGAGCTTGCGCAGAAGGCAGCCAGCAATGCCCAGATATCCAACTACGCCGTGATAAACGCCTTGCCCCGCATTCAGGATATGGCAAAGGAAGACGGTCTTTTCGTCGAATCCTTCATCTCGTCCTTCACTGCAACCAGCCCGGAAGCCGAAGAGCGGCTTCGTGCTTTTCTGGAAAAGCGGGCGGGCAAGGTAAAGGCGCCCGGCGCTTAGAGTTTTCTGGCCAGAAAGAGTAGAACATGGACACTTTGATCCGCACCGCTGACAGCGTGAACATCGACCGGCTGTGGACGGCACCCGGTTTCCTGATCCGGCTGGCGCAGCTGAAAGTGTATGAGCAGTTTTTCTCGCAGGTTGGCGAACGTGGTTTGCGACCGGGGGAGTTTTCGGTTCTCTGGGTCATCAAGAATAATCCGGCCATTCGTCAAAGCATTCTGGGCCAAAGCCTGATGATCAAGCGCGCGCATATGACCAAGCTCATTCGCGCGCTGGAGGACCAAGGTCTTGTTGCCCGCCACATTCCAGATGACGACCGCCGTGCTGTGGAGCTAACCCTGACGCCGGAAGGCCAGACGCAGGTCGAAGCTGCCGCCAAGTGGTTCTTCAACTATGAGGACAGCATAGGAAGCTCTCTGGAAACGGAGGAGCGGCAGGAGCTTATCCGGCTGCTGCAGAAATTCATCGCGGGTTGAAATTGCAAAATCAGGGAGGCGACCATGAACATCGATGAGCTCGTTGCCATCGACGTGCACACGCATGCGGAGGAACCATGCGGCTGCCAGCGGGATGATGGATATCACGAATTTCAGGCCGGTATGGCGCGTTACTTCAGAAATCCGGCAGGCGCGCAGGGCATGCTGCCAACGGTGCAGGAAACGGCCACCTATTATCGCGAACGCAAAATCGGCTGCGTGATCTTTCCTGTCGACGCTGAACGCGAAACCGGCTTTCGTCGCTATGACAATGAGGAAGTGGCAAAAATCGCTGCTGAAAACAGCGATATCATGATCCCCTTCGCTTCGATTGACCCAGCCAAAGGCAAGACGGGTGCGAGGGAAGCGAGACGTCTGGTACGCGAATTCGGGGTAAAGGGATTCAAGTTTCACCCCACCATGCAGGGCTTTTTTCCCAACGACCGGATGGCTTATCCACTTTACGAGGCCATTCAGGAAGAAGGTGCGATTGCGCTCTTCCACACCGGCCAGACGGGTGTCGGCTCAGGCCTGCGCGGCGGCATGGGCATGCGGCTGAAATATTCGAACCCGATCCATCTGGATGATGTCGCGGTCGATTTTCCCGATCTCCAGATCATCATGGCGCACCCTGCCTTTCCCTGGCAGGAGGAAGCGCTTTCCGTCGCAACCCACAAGCCCAATGTCTACATCGACATGTCCGGCTGGTCGCCGAAGTATTTTCCGCCGATCCTCATCCAATATGCCAACACGCTGTTGAAGCATAAGATGCTGTTCGGTTCCGACTGGCCCGCAATCACGCCAGATCGCTGGCTGAGCGACTTCGAGAAGATCGATATTCGTGACGAAGTACGGCCTCTCATCCTGAAGGAAAATGCTCGAAAGCTGTTCAAGCTCTGAGCGAAAGCGACGCCAGTGGCGTCGCTCCTCTATAGATCAGGCCTTCGGAAATCCATCCGGCCTCAGATGGCGGCGGAGCGCGGCAATGCGAAAAATCGCGTTCGGCGCCCCATATCCGCGATAACCGCGCCTCTCCACGATTTCGAAGAAGAAGCCTTCGCCGTGGGTGGAGGAATAAAGCTGGAAATACTCGCCACCCTCATCGCGATCATAAAGGATGTTCTCGCGCTTGAGGCGTTCCGTCAGCTCCGGATCGAGACCGAACCGGGATTCCACATCGTCATAATAGTTTGACGAAATCTGAAGCGGCTGAAATCCGTTCTTTCTGAGAGCCTCTGCCGTGGCAAAGATGTCATCGCTGTGAAACGCGATATGCTGGATACCAGAGCCGAAATGCTCGGCCATGAAGTGACCGGCCAGGGTGCGGCGGTTTTCAGCGCCGTTCAAGGTGATGCGCATGGAGCCCGCAGCATTTTCAACCACCTGACTGCGCACTACGCCACCCGGATCGATGATGTCCGTCATCGGCGTCTTATGCATCTGGAAAATCGAGGTGTAGAAAAGCAGCCATGTCAGCAGCTCGTCATAGGAAACCGTCTGGGCAACGTGGTCGAACGCCCGCAATCCGGCGTCGGCAAACTTTAAATCATCGTCCGCTACTGGAAGGAAATCGATCTCACTGAAACGGCCAAGTTCGCTTTTGTCATCGATGAGATAGACCAGTCCGCCGCCGACACCGCGAATGGCCGGGATTTGTACCTCGCCCTCACCTACTGGCTCGCTGAAGACTTCCGCATTCAGCGAAGTTGCGCGCGCAAGCGCCTCCTGCGCATCGTCTACGATCAGCGCCATGGCATAGGCAAACGTGCCATGCACGGCAAAAGCAGCGCTGGCGAAGCCTTCCTCCTGTCTGTTCAGGATCAGGCGAATATCGCCCTGCTGGAACAGATCGACATTCTTGGAGCGGTGCCGGGCAACTTTCCTGAAACCGAGCATCTTCAGCGTGGTTTCAAGTTCAGCGGCATCCTCTTCCGCCGTGGTGAATTCGATGAAGCCGACGCCTTTGATTTCCGCGCGGTCAGGCATCGTCGGTATCGTCAGTCCCCGCGCATTCGGGCTTCTGCGCACCTGATCTCCCAGATAAATCAGCGAGCGATGACCATCCGCCGCAATCGCCCGCGCCGAGCCTCCGCGGAACTGATCGTTGAAGATTTCGAGCGAGAAATAGCCATTATAGCCCGTTTCGGCGATTGCCGTTGCGAAAGCCGTCACCGGAAGATCGCCCTCGCCCGGCATGTTGCGGAAATGGCGGCTCCAATAGAGCAGATCCATATCGATCAGCGGCGCGTCTGCCAGCTGAACGAAGAAAATCTTGTCCTTTGGAATGGAGCGGATGGAGTTGATGTCGATCTTGCGCGAAAGCGTATGGAAACTGTCCAGAATAAGCCCGACATTCTCATGATCCGCCCGGCGCACGATCTCCCAGGCATCGCGGTGGTCATTGATATGCCGCCCCCACGCGAGCGCCTCGTAGCCGATCTTCAGTCCGCGCTTTGCCGTCCGCTCCCCAAGTTCGTGAAAGTCTGCGGCGGCGCGATCTATGCCGCCGAGTGAGATGGGAGAGACATTGGAGCAGACCAGAACAAGGTCTGTTCCCAGCTGCTGCATGACATCGAATTTACGCTCCGCGCGGTCGAATGTGCGGCTGCGATGCGGCTCCGGCATGCCTTCGAAATCCCTGAAAGGCTGAAACAGCGTGATTTCTAGCCCCTGATCCCGAACCATCCGCCCGACTTCGGCAGGTGAGCGATCATAGATCAGAAAGTCGTTCTCGAAGATTTCAATGCCATCGAACCCTGCCGCAGCAATGGCTTCCAGCTTCTGCTCGAACTCTCCGCTGATCGAGACAGTCGCAATGGATGTTTTCATGATCGATATTTCTCCACCCAGATCATTCGAACGATTTGAGCAAAGCCTACCCCATAGCGAGGCATATATCGCGTATCATTTTCATCGCCATACGTAACATCATGTTACGGTTGTTGTACTCTTCCTTTGAGAGCCATGGCGCACGGTGCTGACATTTGCCATTTCCGCTCTCAACGCCTTGATGAAATCCTCGGCGTAAACCGAAAGCGGCAAATCCTTGCGATAGGCGATGTAGGTCTGAAATTCCGTGTCGGCATCGATTTCGATACTGGTCAGCCCTTTGACGGCGCCGTGTGCGACAGTGAATTCGTCTATCATCGCAATACCCAGACCCGCTGCAACAAGGCTGCATACCGTGGTGCCGAAGCGGGCTTTGACGTTGGTGGCGTAATCAATCCCCGCACGCTCGAACATTGCCGCCATGATCGCGCCATAGGGATCTTTGGGGTTGATACCGATGAGGGGGTGCTCGGACATTTCCTTCGGCGTTATCTTCTGCCGAGCGGCCAGCGGGCTCGTCTCCGGCACGATGCAGAGCAGGCGTCCGCTGGCCAGCAGTTCGAACTCCACAAGAGGGTGGTCGAAGCGAGAGGAAATCGCCACGAGTTCGCCTTTTCCCAGCAACAGATAATCGATTGCCTCTTCGATCTTCACGATATTCACGTCGAGGCCGAGATCGGGGTAACGTCGCCGCACTTCGGCAATAGCCCTTGGCATAATGACATTGGCGATGCTGGGCACGGAGGCAACACAGAGTTCCTGCGCCTTGCCCCGGCCAAGATCAGCCACGGCGGATTGCAGGTCATCGATCTTGCGGTGGACGGTGTCCAGAAGATCGAAGATGTTGCGGGCTTGCGATGTTGGAACGTAACGACCGGATCTGCGGTCGAACAGGCGCACGCCAAGCGAATCTTCGGAATATTTCATAAGGCGGCTGATGCCGGGGGCAGAGACGTTGAGAAGGCGTGCAGCACCGGCAATACTGCCGGTGACCATGATGGCCCGAATGACCTCGATCTGACGCAGTGTAAGCATGGATGGGAACCCGCCTTTCCCTGAGAAACAACCGCATCCTTGCTAACGCAACAGAAGAGAAAGCGGAAACCGTTTTCGCGATACGCCTATTGCCGTGCCGCGAAAGCCAGCCCCAGAACGGCTGCTCCCACGAGCCCGGGCTCAATCTCGCATTCAGCCTTCACCACCAGAGGCCGCTGAAACTTGCGCAGAATGCGGTTTCTGACGGCTTGATCCAGTGCTGCAAGCAATGGTGTCGAGTTGGAAAGCCCACCTCCCACCGGAACGATGGTGGCGCCCGTCATGTTGATGACGAGGGCCAGAGGCCCGGAAAGAATATCGACATAGATATCGATTGTTCTGGCAGCGGCCTCATCGCCTGCCTGCCAGGCATCGAGAATTTCCTCGGCTTTCATCTCGGTGCCTGCGAGATGCCGATGCAGCTTCTCCATACCCCGGGCGCTGCCGATGGCATCGACGCAACCTTCCAATCCACAGCCGCAGGCGAAGCGAGGTAGTTCCACGGGCGGATTACCCGCGCGCGTCGCGGCCACGGGCCCATGCCCCCATTCACCGGCAAAACCGCCCTCGCTGTTGATCAGCTTGCCATCGATGACGAGGCCTCCACCGACGCCCGTGCCGAGGATTGCGCCGAAGACGACGCGATGTCCACGGCCTGCTCCTACACCATATTCCGCAAGCGCACAGCAATCCGCATCATTAGCGATTAGAACGGGAAGCCCGAGCGCGGCTTCGAGATCGGCCTTCAGCAGCCGTCCATGGGCACAGGGAATATTGGCAATCACCGCTCGTTCCGTGTCGGGATCGATGATGCCCGCGATGGAGAGCGCAACGCAATCCGGCGTCTCGCCGATCTCTTCGGTAACGGATTTGAGCACGCCGACGAAGGCTTCGAAATCATGGATCGGGGTCTGCCGCCGGGCAACGGGCCGCACATCATCGACAGACCACGCGCCAGCGCCCTTGATGGCGGTTCCGCCGATGTCGAAACAGACGATCACGCCCGCACCCCCTGCCGCACATCTGCCCCGAACACACATTCGCCTGCGATGAAGGTCGCGGCAAGGGAAAGGTCGTTCCTCAAAAGTAGGAAATCCGCATCCAGCCCGGCAGCAAGCGTGCCCTTCGTCGCACATCCGATGGCTTCGGCGGGGTAGAGTGAGGCCATGTTCAATGCCTCTTCCAATGGCAGCCCCAAATGCTCATGCACGAAGCGAACGCAGGACAGCATGTCGATATCCGCACCTGCCAGAGTGCCATCGGCGAGCGTCAGGCGACCGCCCTTGCGAAAGACTTCGCGGTCATTGAGGAGGAAACTCTGCTGATCCGTCCCGATGGTGGACATGGCATCGGTGACAAGAAAAATCCGGCCCGGCCCACGTTTTGCCGTGAGCGCTACCTGCATCACGGTCGGATCGACATGGAAACCATCGGCAATCAGGCCACAGGAAAGCCGTCCATTCGCCAGCGCCACGCCAACAAGGCCGGGCTCCCGATTGGCCATCTGGCTCATGGCGTTGAAAAGATGCGTCACCATCGAGGCGCCAGCAGAGATGTAAGGGAGAATATCCTGCCCCTTGGCGTCGGTGTGCCCAAGGCTCACCACATATCCCGCCTCCACCAGCCGAGTCACGTCTCCCGGCGAAACGCTTTCGGGCGCGAGCGTCATCAGCGCCTCACCGAAACTGCCTGCGGCCTCGAGCAAATAAGCGAGGTCGGCACTTTCAAGCGGGCGAATGAGCGATGGATCATGCGTTCCTTTGCGCGCGACGGAAAGATGTGGCCCTTCCAGATGCAGGCCCAGATAACCGGGGACGCGCGCGGCATAAGCTTCGGCACCGGCGGCAACGGCCTTGATGCGCACATCATGCGTATCGGTAATCAGCGTTGGCAGCAGAGCCGTGGTGCCGAACGCGGCATGTGCGGCGCAGATGGTTCTGATACCCTCGAGATCCGGCTGGTTGTTCAGCAACACGCCGCCACCGCCATTGACCTGAAGATCGATGAAGCCCGGAACGATCATGCACCCGCCGACATCGCGGCGCTCAATCGCATCCGGCACATCGGCCTGCTCCACAATGGCCTTGATCCGCCCGCCATCGATGACGAGCGCGCGATTGTCCAGAAAAGCCGTGCCGTCAAAAATGCGTCCGCCGGTGAGTGCGTAAGAACCAGTCATCGTGTTTCAGTAACTTTCTTCAGTGCGGCAGGCTTGTCGGGATCGAAACCACGGGCGCGCGATAAAGCTTCGACCATGCCGTAATAGGGCACGATCAGCGCCAGCGCATCGGTAAGCGGATGACCTGTTTTCACAAACGGCAATTGGGTGGGGCCGTTGCCCTTATCGGAAGTCAGATAGACATTGGCATTTTTGGAAACGAGGCCTGAGGCCGTTTCCGCGATGGATGCCTCTGCAAGATCACGGGCCGCAAAGGCGATGACCGGGAAATGCGGTGAGACCAGAGAGACCGGCCCATGCAGAACTTCGGCGGAGGAATAGGATTCGGCGTGAAGCTCGCAGGTTTCCTTGCACTTCAAGGCCGCTTCCGTTGCGATGGCGAGACTTGGACCTCTACCAAGCATATAAAGAGATTCGGCATTTCTGAGCGGCTCGATCAGCGCGCTCCAATCCAGCGCCAGTGCTTTTTCGAGGTTTTCAGGCAGGTCCGCGACTGCCTTCTTCAGTTCCGCCTTGCCGCTCCACGCAGCCAGGATAGCCAGACCGGCGACGATGGAATTGACGTAGGATTTCGTGGCCGCAACTGCAATTTCAGGCCCAGCCTGAATATTCACGGCAATGGAGGCAATATCCGACAGCGGTGACGGCGTGGTGTTGACCAGTGAAACCGAAAGAGCCCCTCCGGCCTTCGCGCCCTCCATCATTGCCACGATATCCGGGCTCGCACCGGATTGCGATACGGCGAAAGCTGCGGCCCGCTCCAGACGCAACGGAGCCTTGTAGATCGATGCCAGGGATGGGCCGAGGGATGCGACCGGAAGGCCAAGTTCAAGTTCGATTGCGTATTTCAGGAAGTGTGCCGCATGGTCGGAAGAACCGCGCGCAATCGTGACGACAACGGCGGGATCGCGCTTTGCAAGCGCTGCCCCCGCCTCCGCGATATCGCTCCTGCCCCGCTCCAGAAGACGCGCGGCGGCCTGAGGGATTTCATCGATTTCTCGCCGCATCATCGTCGTCATTGAACGTGCCTCTTCATCTTTTGATCAAGCGCCAATCGTCAGCTCTGCCACGAGATCGTAGGCATCGCTGCGGTAAAGCGCGCGGGAAACTTCCATGACACGACCCGTGTCGAGATAGGCGATGCGCTGCACGGAAAGCGCCGCAGACTTTGCCGCCACCTCCAGCAACTCGCTTTCCTCATCACTCAGCAGCACCGCCGAAATGCGCTGATTGGCGCGAACCGGGCGGATGCCGCGTTCGCCGAGATTGAGGTAGAGAGAGCCTTCGACCTTTTCCGGCTCCGGCAGAATATCGTCCGGCAGGCTGGTTCTTTCCAGCGCAATCGGCATGCCATCCGCAGTGCGCAAACGCGCGATCCGCGCCACGCGCGCGCCACCCGCCAGACCAAGCGCCATGGTCTCTTCGGGCGTCGGGAAATTCAGCCCGCGCTCAAGCCAACGGGAACCGGCAACCATGCCCCTGCGGCGCATGTCTTCGGTAAAGGATGTCAGCCGCGTCAGCGGCTGCTGCATCTTCGGCACCGGCTTCGTTACGAACGTGCCGGAGCCGCGCCTGCGCACGAGAAGCCCCTGCTCCACCAGATCATCGATAGCCTTGCGAACCGTTACGCGGCTGATGGCTGCGGCATCGGCAATGTCACGTTCCGCGGGCAAGGCGTCGCCATGCTTCAGGCGCCCGGTCGATACCGCGTCCTCGATGAGCCGCCGCAGCTTTTGATAAAGCGGGCCGCCGTGCAATACCTGTAATTCCCCCCACGGCAACACACCGCTCATCGCGCCACTCCAATCTGCGCTGCTGAAAAGTCTTCCACCGCAAAAGATAAGGCCATTCGGTGAGAACTCATACCAAAACAGATACCAATGCAAGACCATATTGGCAATATCATTTCAACCTCCATTCAAAATGAAAATAAAACCTATTAAAATCAAAGGGGAAACTGCACTTCCATCTGTATTTCCAAAAATTCGCAATCACCTGTAGACAGAAGGTCTTTTTTTGGTATTAGATATTAACAAATAACGACCGGCACCGGACAACCGAAACAGGCTGGCGAGGGGAAATACCCAAGACTTCAAAATCTGACATGCATCGACTCGAAGCTGAAGAGCAAGAGCCGCTGAAGCTATTCGACTTCGTATGAAAATGATTTTCATACACACAGGCTGTTTCAGTTTTTTCGGTTGACCGAAGCGAATATTTGCAACAGGCTACGAAAATAAATTACGAAAAGGGGAGCTGCAAAGCCATGAAAGTCGCCATAATCGGACTCGGATTCCGCCTTGGCTATCTCGGCCAGGTCTTCACGGAAATCGATCCTGATTTCGAGATCGTCGCGCATGTCGATCCTGATCCGGCAGGCTTGCAGCAGCTGGAAGCAGCAAACATCTCCGCAGGCCGCCGCCACGAAACGCCTCGGGATATGATCGAGAACGAGACCTTCGATCTGCTGATGATCGGCTCTCCCAACACTTTCCATCTTGACCATATTCGCACTGGCCTTGAGGCGGGACTAACCGTCTTCACCGAAAAGCCGATCGTCACCACCATCGAGGAAAGCTACGAGCTTGCCCGCCTGCTGCACCAATATGGGCAGGATCGGCTGATGGTCGGCCTCGTGCTGCGTTACTCGCCGCTTTACCGCGATCTGCGGCTGGCGCAGGCGCAAGGCCTATTGGGCGACATAGCTTCCATCGAGGCATCCGAACACATTGCCCCCTATCACGGCGCGTTCTTCATGCGCGACTGGCGGCGGTATGACAGGCTTGCTGGCGGCTTCATGCTGGAAAAATGCTGCCACGATCTCGATCTCTATAATGGCGTCATGGGCGCTCGTCCGCGCTATGTTTCGAGCTTCGGCGGTCGCCGCAGCTTCGTGCCGAAGAATGCGCCGCAAAATAGCGGCGTCAACGATCTGGACGTTTATTTCCGCAAGCCGAGCGGCTGGATGGGGTCGGACAAGGTCTTCGATGGCGATGGGGATATTATCGATTTCCAGACGGCCATCGTGGAATATGAAAATGGCGCATCGCTGGCATTCCATACCAATCTCAACGTGCCGGATGAGTTCCGCCGCTTCTGCGTCGTCGGCGCAAAGGGCATGGCGGAAGGCGATTTCGTTCGCGGCTTTCTCGATGTCCACCGCGCGCATGACAGCGTCAAGCTGATCGGCAACACCTATCAGGCGCCCTCCACCAAGTCCCACCACTATGGCGCGGATGAACAGATGGCCGCCGATGTCTTCGCCCATATGACAACGGGGGCAGACCTCCCCGTTTCCGCACTCGATGCAATCGAGGCCGGCATTCTGGCCATGGCGATGGATGAGGCGCGGGCGGGCCGCAAGGTGGTCGATCTGGCGCCCGTCTGGGCAAAATACGATGCGTGTCTCCACGGCACCGAAAACGCTCAAAAGCGTTCCGCCTAAGGAGACGGGGACCATGGACACCAGACGAAGCGCCGTTTTCTTTGCCTGGTTGCTGCTGGCACCGGCCCTGCTCTATGTAACGGCAATTGTCGCCTACCCGCTTGTCGATACGGTCATCCTTTCCTTCACCGATGCATCGCTGAAGAAGACGACGAACTGGGTCGGCTGGGACAATTACGACAAGATTTTCAACGCGACCTTTGCGGAAGTCATCATCCGCACCTTCATCTGGACGTTCTTTTCCGTCGCGATCAAGATGATCATCGGCACGTTCGGCGCGACAATGCTGAACGCCGCAGTGCCCGGACGCGCCCTTTTCCGCATTCTCACCATGCCGCCATGGATCGTGCCGATGGCGATTGGCATCTTCATGTGGGGCTGGATGTATAATGGCCAGTTCGGCATGATTTCCGGCATGCTGCAGCGGGTCGGTCTGGTGGATGGGCCGGTGGCTTTCCTCGCACAGGGCTCGACTGCTTTCTGGGCAACCGTCATCACCGATGTCTGGATCGGCGTGCCCATGGTGACGCTTTATCTTTTGGCCGCCATGCAATCCATTCCGCAGGATCTCTACGAGGCGGCATGGGCCGATGGCGCAGGGCGTTTCTACCGCTTCCGCCGCATCACCCTTCCGCTTCTCGTTCCCTCGATGATCACCATGTCGATGATCTCGCTGATCTCGACCTTCAATTCCTTCGACATTATCTGGATTTTGACGCGCGGTGGGCCCAATGGCGAAACCACGACGATGATCATCGACACCTACCGGACCGCCATCGGCTCTTACAAATATGGTGAGGGTGCCGCGCGTGCCGTGCTGATCTGCATCTTCCTGTCCATCTTCTGCGTGGCCTATTTCCGCGTCGTCAGCAAGCTTTCCGCCGGAGACAAGCGATGAGAAACCCTCCCACCTTGATCAACCGGTACAAGTGGTACGAAGTGGCTGCCATCTATTGCGGCATCCTGCTCTTCCTCACTTTCGTCCTGTCGCCTTTCGTGGAAGGCTTTCTGGTTTCGCTGAAACCGCTCAGTCAGCTCTTCTCCTCGCCCTATCGCTTCTGGCCGGAAAACGGCTCCTTCGAAGCGTATAGGACGATGTGGGTCAGCGTGCCGGGCTTTGCCCGCTATATCTTCAACTCGTTTTTGATTTCAGGGATCGTCACCATCGTCGTGCTCATCCTTGTCATTCCTGCGGCTTACGCTTTCGCGCGCTTCGAATTTCGCGGCAGCGGCCCGCTGCTCGGCGCATTTCTGGCCGTCAACATGTTCTCGGGCGCAGTGCTGCTGATCCCGCTTTTCCGGTTGATGCGCTCCATCGGCGTTCTCAACACCTATCTGGCCATGATCGTGCCCGGTGTCGCCTTCCTTATCCCGTCCGCCATCTGGCTGCTGCGCACCTATATGATCCGCATTCCGCGGGAGCTGGATGAGGCCGCTTACGTGGATGGCGCGGGCTACTTCTACACGCTGCGCCGCGTCATCATCCCCATTGCCATGCCGGGCATCGTGGTTGTGGCGATCACCACCTTTATCGGTTCTTACGCGCAGCAGTTCATCTATGCGCTGACCTTCAATTCCAAGAGCGAATACATGCCCCTTCCCGTCGGTCTGTTTGCCTATTTCGGCCGGCAGGAAGTGGTGTGGAACGAGCTCATGGCTGCAAGCTTCGTTGGCATCGCGCCTGCGATGATCGTGATTTTCTTCCTGCAACGCTATCTCGTCAGCGGCCTGACCGCGGGCGCGGTGAAACAATAAAACAACCACCAGAGAATGGGAGACTGACCGTGACGACCAAATTGAAGTTTACCCTCTACGCGCTGAGCCTAGCCGCTTCCACGGCCCTTGGTGCAATGACTGCGCAGGCTGCCAGTCAGGAAATCTCCTGGATTTATTGCGGCGACAAGATCGACCCGATCCATGAGAAATACATCAAGGAATGGGAAGGCAAGAACGCGGGCTGGACGGTCAAGCCGGAAGTCGTCGGCTGGGAACAGTGCCAGGACAAGGCAACGACCCTTGCAGCTTCCGGCTCTCCTGCGGCCATGGCCTATGTCGGCTCCCGCACGCTGAAGCAGTTTTCCGAAAACGACATGATCGTTCCGGTTCCGATGACGGATGAGGAGAAGAAGTCCTATTATCCGCACATCGTCGATACGGTAACAGTCGATGGCGAGCAGTGGGGCGTTCCAATCGCCTTCTCCACCAAGGCACTTTACTGGAACAAGGACCTGTTCAAGCAGGCCGGTCTCGACCCTGAAAAGCCGCCGAAAACCTGGGAAGAAGAAATCGCCTTCGCCAAGCAGATCAAGGAAAAGACGGGCGTTGCCGGGTACGGCCTGCCCGCCAAGACCTTCGATAACACCATGCACCAGTTCATGCACTGGGTTTATACCAACAACGGCAAGGTCGTGGATGGCGACAAGATCGTCATGGACAGTCCGGAAGTGCTTGCAGCACTTAAGGCTTACAAGGACATCACGCCTTACTCCGTTGAAGGCGCAACCGCTTACGAGCAGAACGAAATTCGTGCGATCTTCCTCGATGGCAAGGTCGGCATGATCCAGTCCGGTTCGGGTGCGGCGGCGCGTCTGAAAAACACCAAGCTGCAATGGGGCATCACCACCCTGCCTCTCGGCCCTTCCGCAAAGGGTCCGGGCACGCTGCTGATCACAGACAGCCTTGCAATCTTCAAGGGCTCGGGTGTTGAAGACAAAGCAATCGAATTCGCCAAGTTCATCACCTCGCCCGGTCCGCAGGGTGAATATGAATTGCAGGGCGATGCCGGTCTGACGCCACTGCGTCCTTCGCCGAAGGTCGATGAGTTCATCGCCAAGGATCCGTCGTGGAAGCCCTTGATCGAAGGCATCACCTATGGCGGTCCTGAGCCCCTGTTCACCGATTACAAGGGCTTCCAGAACGCAACCATCGAGATGGTCCAGTCGGTCGTTACCGGCAAGGCGGAGCCTGAAGCGGCGCTGAAGAAGGCTGCGGCAGATATCGAGCAGTACAAATAAGCATCACCTTGCGAGGTCGCTTGATCGCGGCCTCGCCAGACACAGCCGCAGGCTTTGAAGACCTGCGGTTCAATGACAGCGCTGCCGAATGCACCTGTTGCAAACGGCCCTCTGGAGACGATTGTGGGTCAGCTTCATCTCAACAACGTGAAAAAATACTACGGCGACTTTGAAGTTCTCAAAGGTGTGCAACTCAATGTTCCGCACGGAGAATTCGTCGTATTCGTCGGCCCATCCGGCTGCGGAAAATCGACGCTGCTGCGCATGATTGCCGGTCTGGAATCGATCAGCGAAGGCGATATCGCCATCGATGGCGTCCGCGTCAACGATAAGCCGCCCGTCGAGCGCGGCATTGCGATGGTGTTCCAGTCTTACGCGCTTTATCCCCACATGACGGTCTTCGAAAACATCGCCTTTCCGCTGCGTGTGGAAAAGATGGCTGAAGACAAAATTCGCACGAAGGTTCAGGCCGTCGCAAAGATCCTTCAGCTGGAGCATCGGCTGGAGCAAAGGCCGGGAATGCTGTCTGGTGGCCAGCGCCAGCGCGTTGCCATTGGCCGCGCCATCGTGCGTGAGCCTAAGATTTTCCTGTTCGATGAGCCGCTCTCGAACCTCGACGCTGCGCTCCGCGCCGATATGCGCATCGAACTCACGAAACTGCACCGTCAGCTGAAAGCCACGATGATCTACGTGACGCACGATCAGGTCGAGGCCATGACCATGGCAGACAGGATCGTTGTTCTGAACGCTGGAAGCATCGCCCAGGTCGGTGCGCCGCTAGAGCTTTATCACAAGCCGGACAATCTCTTCGTGGCCGGTTTCATCGGCAATCCCAAGATGAACCTTCTGCCCGTCACCTGCACCGAGGTTTCCGAAGCGGGCGTGACGGTGTCCTATGATGGGCAGAGCATCACGGTTCCGGTTCATGCCAAACAAGGTCTTGCGGGCCAGCCGCTGACGCTTGGAATTCGACCGGAGCATCTGCTTCTCGGCTCCGGCGATATGACGATCACCACTACGCCAAGCGTCATCGAGCGGCTGGGTATCAACACCATCACCTATTCCACCCTGCCCTCAGGCCAGCAATGGTGCGCGCTCCTGCCCGGCTCGGCACCGCTTGCGCCGGACCAACCCATGCCGGTCGGCATCCGGGCTGCGGATTGCCATCTCTTCGATGCCGAAGGAAACGCTCTAGAAAGACGCGTGGACTGGACCAAGCAGGAGATGCCCGCGCTCTAAGTAGGCGCGGCGCCTTTCAGACTGCCGGATCCCCGTGGGGATTATCCATGATAGGCCAGATATCCCGCCGCACCCGGCGGTAAGGATTGGTCGCAGGATCGTTTGGATATGGCTTGCCTGCCGAACAATACAGGATTTGCGATGCGATCTTCGAGAAGGCCGCATAGAAGTGGTTGGTCGATTTGATCAGCAGAATATGCTTCGACAGAGGATCGATGCCGAGAGCGGTGAAGAGTGACGGGTCGTAACTCTGAACCCGAACAGTTCCGAGCACAACGTCGATCCCGTTGAAATGGATGTGGGCAGCGTCACCAAACGGCGCGATGCTATCACCGAATTTCATTTCCGCCGACGGCACGAGTTTCACGACCTTCACCAATGCATCGATTGGATCGCCGGTATTCGGGGCCGACTTGGCACCGAAGCGGAGCGGAATTTCAGCGCCCTCGCCTGCCGCCATGCAGATTTGCACGGCAATCGGATCCCATAACAGCCCGGCGGCGACATTCGTTGCACCCTGCGCCAGAAGCTCGCGCAGCAACACGGTCGCATCACCCGCCGTACCGCCACCGGGGTTATCCCATATATCGGCGATGACGACAGGACCGCCCGTAATATCAGCCTGAAGAGCGCGGGACACCGCCTCCTTTTCATCGATCTGCGGTATCATGAAAGTGCCGCGTTTCTTGAAAAGTTCGAGCCCCAGCTCGCGCGCAAGTGCCTGGCCCTTTTCCGCATTGCCATCGGTTACGGCGATGGTCTTCGTTCCCATTTCCGGCACATCACCTGCCATGAAGCCGTGAATGACCGAGAGGGAAAGAACACCGGGATCGTCTCGTTCGATGGCCTGCATCCGGTCCACGATACCGCGCATAGGCTCCCGCGACGTTGGGAAAACATCGATCATTCGGCAGTCGAAAACCGACATGACCGGCTTTACGCGCCCTTCCAGCGTATCGACCGCAATCCGCCAGAGATCCTGCGCCCGTTCCACGAAATCCGTGTGGGGAAATTCCTTGAAGACCACGAAGAAATCCGCCGCATCTACGCGCTTCTGCGTGAGATGGCTGTGTGGATCAAGCTCCGCACACAGCAGAATATCAGGCCCGATTATCTCCCGAATGCGTGTCAGCAGATCGCCTTCCGGATCAAGATAGCCATCCGCAACCATCGCGCCGTGAAGCCCCATAACCACCGCATCGACCGGCATGGCTGCGCGCAGCTGGTCCAAAATCTCATCCCGCAGGCTCTCATAGGCCTGCCGGTTGATGAGCCCTGCCGGGTCCGCCCAGGCGGCCGTGCCTTCGATAAGCGTCCACCCTTTCGCGGCGCAGACGTCGCGCCCGACTGTAATCGGAGCAGTGCAGAGCGTTGGCGTGCTGGGATGCTGTCCGGGCGGGGCATAGAGAGATTCCTCGAAGGCCCGCCGATCGATGCAGATCGGCGCGAATGTATTGGTCTCAGTGGCGAGAGCGGCGGTAAAGATGCGCACGGTGGCTGGCCTTCAAGTGTTCAGGAAATTGCTGGCTCAACGCCCCATCGGGTTCGGCAGATAACCGGTGAAGCCGGAGATTTTCCACCGGCCTTCATGCAGGCGGCAGTAATACAGCGTCTGCCATTGCATAATGTCCGTGGTGCCATCGGCCTTCTTGATACCGCCATCGAATTTCTTGCGCACCAGCGCGGTTTCACCGGAGATTTCGATGTTTTCCAGCGTCGTCGTCGTGAAGATCGCGGTTCGCGGATCTTCGCCGTAACTCCCTTCGGCAAACTCCTTCGCCTGATTCAGCCATTCGTCGCGATAGGCGGCGAGCGTCGGGAAAGCGAGTGACCATTTGTCGGGATCAGGCTCGCGATTTCCGCTGATACCCAGAAAACCTTCCTCAACGAAATCACCCTCCACCATGGACCAGTCCGCCGCCAGAAAGGCGTCGATGTCACGCGGAACCAGCATCTCCCAGATCGCATGGCGCGCCGTATCGGATGCTGGGAACGGATTGCGGAAGGGATCGCGCATGGGGGCTCCATATCTAAATTATTTTCATGATATCCAAAATTCTCTGGCAAAAATCCGTTTTATATGGTCACTTGTCAATGAAGAACGAAAATAATTTGCAAAGAGCCGATTGAATGACGATCAAGAGATATGGTGCTGAACAGTCTGGTGCGGGCGGGCAGAAGCTTCCTTTTGCACGCGCGGTCGAAGCGGATGGATGGCTTCACGTATCCGGCCAGGTGGCCATGGAAAATGGCGAAATCATTTCCGGCGGCATCGTCGAACAGACTCACAAGACCATCGAGAACCTGCTGGCCATTCTGCACGAAGCGGGCTACGGCGTCGAGCATATCGTGCGCTGCGGTGTCTGGCTGGACGATCCGCGCGATTTCTGGAGTTTCAACCGCATCTATCAGGGCTATTTCGGCGAACATCCGCCAGCCCGCGCGTGCGTTCAAGCCTCGATGATGGTGGATTGCAAGGTCGAGATCGACTGCATCGCCTATAAGCCAAAGTCCTGAAGGCGTCTGGCTGATGGACATTTTCGCCACCATTCAGGATGAAAGAGCGCAGTTTTCGCCATCGGAACAGCGCATCGCCGATATCTTGTTGAATGAATTCGACTTTGCCGTCGGCGCTTCGATCATTGATCTGGCGGAAAAGGCTGACGTATCCCCACCCACCGTCACCCGTTTTTGCCGCAGGCTTGGTTGCCAGAATTTCGCGGATTTCAAGGTGAGGCTGGCAAAGACCGCCTTTGTCGGCGTGCGTTACCTCAACCCCGAGGCAAAAAGCACAGCGCCCGCCGATGTGGCGGAAGACATCATCACCAAGGCACAGAACGCCCTTTTCATGGTTCACCGCGCGCTTGATCCTGACGCCATCGACAAGGTGGCCGAGCAGATTGCCAATGCGCAGATGGTCTATGCCTTCGGCTCCGGTGGCAACTCATCCATGGTGGCGACGGAGTTGCAGAACCGGCTGTTCCGCCTCGGCACGCGCATCACGGCCAGCAATGATCACAACATGCAACTGATGCTGACGGCATCCGCCCAGACAGGCGATGTGATCATCGGCTCATCTTTTTCCGGTCGCAATCAGGAACTGATGCGCGCTTTCAGGCTCGCGAAAGAGGCAGGCATCCCGACGATTGCGCTGACGCAGTCCAAGAGCCCGGTGGCAAAGCTTGCCGATTTCGTGATCGGCATTGACCTGCCGGAAGGCGACAATATCTATCGCCCGACCTCGACGCGCTTCGCCTATCTTGCCGTGATCGACGTGATTGCCAGTCTTGTTGCTTACCGGAACCGCAAGCTTTCCACCGTCACCCTGCGGCAGATCAAGCAGCAACTGGTGGAGCATCGCGATGGCGGCGACGACCGCCAGATCCTCGGAGATTGATCCAATGAGCGACTTTCGCAGCATCGCAGTCGTTACCGGTGCCGCAGGCGATATCGGTCGCGCGCTCGCTGTGCGTCTGGCCGACAGCCACGACCTGATTGCGCTTGTCGATGTGGACGAAGAAGCGTTGAACAAAGCAATCGCAACGCTCGGCGGCGCGGGTCGCTTTATCGGGATCGTAACCGATGTGACCGATGCGCAGAGCGTGGCCTCCATGGCTCGGAAGCTCGAAGCCAAAGGCCGGGTCAAGACCCTTGTGAACAATGCGGGCGCTGCGCGCGCAGTCTCCCTTCACGATACGACACCGGACATCTGGAAAATGGATGCGAGCCTCAATCTGGAGGCGGCCTTCCTCACCTTCCGTGCGGTGGAGGATTCGCTGAAAGAAACGCAGGGGTCAGTGGTCAATATTGCCTCGGTGAACGGCATGGCGGTGTTCGGGCACCCGGCCTACAGCGCAGCCAAGGCCGGGCTTATTCACCTGACGAAGCTGATTGCCGTGGAATATGGAAAATTCGGCGTCCGCGCCAATGCCGTGGCACCCGGCACGGTGCGCACGCAGGCCTGGGAAGTCAGAGCCCAAGCCAACCCTCAGGTGTTCGAAGAGGTCAAGCGCTGGTACGCGCTTCGCCGCATCGCCACCGCCGAGGATGTGGCCAATGCGGTCCATTTTCTCAGCAGCAATCAGGCTGCGGCCATAACGGGCGTCTGCCTCCCTGTCGACTGCGGGCTGACTGCGGGGCAAGCGGAACTCGCCCACACCTTCTCCCAATCCGATCATTATTGAGACCAGCCAGATAAAGAGGGAACGACGATGAGCAAGACCGGCTTCCGCCTTGAAAATGCATGGCACCCGATTGAGGGGGATCCATCCGGCGGCTTCATCTTCAACCTCGTCAATCTCACGGATAAGCCGCTCAGGGATTTCAAGCTGGCCTACACCGCACTTACCCGCGTTATGGATGATCCAGCCTGCGAGAACGCCACCTTCCTTCGCCGCAATGCTAATTTCCACCAGTACGCGCCGCCAGCCGGTTTCGTGCTGGAACCCGGCGCCACATGGCGCTTCACCGTGCGCGGTCTATGGCGGCCTGCAAAACACCGCACAGATGGAGCAAAATCCGCCTATCTGACCTTCGCCGACGGCAGCCATCACACAATCGATGTTGCCGACCTGATGTTGCAGGGCCGCACGAGCGAAGCACAGAAGCCGCTCCTACCTGAAGGGCGCGTAACGGAGCCATTCGCTCTTTTGCCCTGGCCAAAGCAGGCGGATTTGCAGGCGGGCGAGAGGGTGCCCGTCGTGCTTTACCCCGCCGATGGTAGTACGCTTGCCGATATGGAAGCAGTCGATAACGTTCTCCAACTCCACCGTCGCCTGTTCTCGAACGCCCATCAGCCCTTCTCGCTCGTCGTTGTGGAGCAAGGCCAGTCCTTGCGGTTCGAGCATAAATCGGCCCTGGCCGCTGAAGCCTATGAACTTCAATTCTCGAGCCAAGAAATTACTCTTGCTTATGGCGGAGCCGCAGGTCGTCAGTATGGCTTGACGGCGCTGGCGCAACTTCATGATGGCGCGCGCAGAAACGCCGCAATGTTCCGCTTCCCCGCTTCGGGCACAATCACGGATGAACCGCGCTACGGCTGGCGCGGTTGCCATCTCGACGTCTCGCGGCAGTTCTATCCGACTAGGGACGTGCTGCGGCTCATCGACATTTTGGCGTGGTACAAGATGAACGTGTTCCATTGGCACCTGACCGATGATGAGGCGTGGCGCATGGAAATCCGCGCCTATCCGCAACTTACCACCGTCGGCGTCAAGCGCGGTCCTGATGAACCCATGCTGCCGCAGCTTGGCAATGCTGCGGAGCCGGTGGAAGGCTTCTATACGCAGGCAGATATTGCCGAAATCGTTGCACATGCGGCGGATCTGAACATCGAGGTCGTGCCAGAGATCGACATTCCCGGCCACAGCACTGCAATTCTCGCAGCTCTGCCGGAACTGACGGATGGACAGGAAGCACCGGATAGCTATCGGTCTGTGCAGGGTTATCCCAACAACGCGCTCAACCCGGCCATAGAAGAAACTTACACCTTCCTCGGAAAGGTGTTTGACGAAATGGTCGAGCTTTTCCCGTCAAAACTCATCCATATCGGCGGAGACGAGGTTGCCGACAACACTTGGATGGCGTCGCCGCTTGCGCGCAAGCTGATGGACGAGAAGGGGCTGGACGGCACATTCGGTCTCCAGAGCCATTTCATGAAACGCATCCAGACCATGCTCGCGGAGCGCGGGCGCAGCCTTGCGGGATGGGATGAAGTTTCCCATGGCGGCGGTGTCGATCCTGACGGAACGCTGTTGATGGCCTGGCGCGCGCCGGAAGTCGGCGTGGAACTCGCCCAGCAGGGATATGATGTGGTGATGACACCCGGACAGGCCTATTATCTGGATATGGTTCAGGATGAGGCCTGGCAGGAACCCGGCGCAAGCTGGGCTGGCACCGTTCCTCCGCACCATACCTACACCTACGAGGCCGTGGGGGAGTTTCCCGAGGAACTAAAGCCGCGTCTTCGCGGCGTGCAGGCCTGCATCTGGTCCGAGCATTTCCTAAACCGCGATTACTTCAACCGCCTCGTCTTTCCGCGTCTGCCCGCCGTTGCCGAAGCGGCATGGACGCCGCGCGAAAAGAAGGACTGGCTTCGTTTCTCGGCGCTCGCACCCCTCAGCCCGAAGCTTTGAGGCGGAAAGGTATAGACTATGGCCCTTCGCATTGCTGTCGGCGGCATCCACACGGAATGCTCCACCTCCTCCCCGGTTCTGATGCGACCGGAGGACTTCCGGGTTTTGCGTGACGAGGATCTTCTTCGGGCAGACTATTTCAGCTTCCTGCCCACGGAAGGTGTTGCGCTGCATCCGCTTCTTCACGCCCGCGCCGTTCCCGGCGGACCGTTGGCGCGGGACACATATGACGGCTTCAAGCGTGAGTTCCTCGAACGGTTGCAGGCCGCGCTCCCGCTGGATGGCCTTTACCTTGCCATGCATGGCGCGATGAATGTGGAGGGAATGGACGATGCGGAAGGCGACTGGATCGCGTCCGCACGGGCAGTGATCGGGCCCGATGTACCGCTTGCCGTCAGCTATGATCTGCATGGCAACGTCACCCAAAAGATCGTGGATCAGATCGATATCTTCGCAGCTTATCGCACCGCGCCCCATATCGATGTGCGGGAAACGATGGTTCGCGCATGGTCTATGCTGATCGAGACTTTGAAGACTGGACTAAAGCCGGGCGTTGCATGGGCACCCGTCCCTGTTCTTCTGCCGGGCGAAAGAACGTCCACCGAGGATGAACCGGCGAAATCGCTCTATTCGGCCCTTCCCCGGCATGATGAACTCGACGGCATATTGGACGCCAATCTGATGGTCGGCTATGTCTGGGCGGACGAGCCGCGCGCAACGGCCTGCGCCGTCGTCACCGGCACCGATGCAGAGGCAGCGAAACGGGCCGCAGAAGACATTGCGCGCTCCTATTGGAATGCCCGACACGACTTCCATTTCGGCCCTGTGACCGGTGATCTGGAGGCGATGCTAGACATTGCCGAGCAATCCGAAACGCATCCGGTCATTCTGGCGGATTCCGGCGACAACCCGACCGGTGGCGGCGTCGGTGATCGCGCCGATGTGCTGAAGGCCCTTATCCTGCGTGGTTTCGAGGGAGCCGTGATTGGTGGCATTACCGACTTGCCTGCCGTAGACGCCTGCTTTTCCGCCGGTGTCGGCGCAACGCTGGCTTTGAAAATCGGCGGCTCGCTGGATCCTGCCAGTCCCTTCGTGGAAGTGGCCGCAGAGGTCAGGTCCCTGGACGATCCGGGGCCGAAGGAAGAGCGACAGGCGGTCGTCAGGATCGGTGGCATAACGCTCATTCTGGCCGCTAGACGCCGCCCATACCACAACATAGTCGACTTCACCCGCCACGGCATCGAGCCCGCCAAAACGAGACTGCTGGTGGTCAAGTCCGGTTATCTTTCGCCAGAGCTTCAGCCCATCGCCAACCCGAACCTCATGGCATTGACCGATGGCGTCATCAATCAGGACATCGAAAAGCTGCCTTCGAAACGCAGACACCAGCCGACCTTTCCTTTTGTGAGAGAATTCGACTATACGCCATCAGCTCGTCTTTCCGCACGCTGGAAAGAGCGGGATTAGGACTTTGAGACCTGTCTGGCTCCGCCTTCGTGAAGCGGGGCCAACTCTACCCTCCCACCCTGCGCGATCCGCAGGCTGACATTCGCTAGTGGACAATCATGCTGTCGGCACTGCCCTTTGTGTTTCGCCATCCTCAATTGCGGCTTTCCGCAATCGGCATCTTTGTCTTCGGCTTCACCGGCGCAGCGACAGCCCCTTATCTTTCCCTGATCGGCATTCGCGAGCTTGGCTTGAGTGACGCGGCCTTTTCCGGGCTCAGCTTCATCGCGGCCCTCGTCAATGTTTCGGCCAGCATCAGCATGGGCATTCTGTCCGATCGTCTGGGCCACCACAAAATACCGATACTCGCCGCCTGCATTTCCGGCATGCTTGGATACGGCATCGTCTATCTCTTCCCCTCGATCTGGACTTTCGCTCTGGCGCTGCTGATCCCGATACCCATCTACGGCGCCTTGAATTCGCTCATCTTTGCCTATGTGCGGGCCAGTTGCACAGGCATGGCAGCGCGGGATTTGATTGCCGTCAATTCCGCCGTTCGTGCAGCCATTTCGCTTTCTTGGGTCCTGGTGCCGGGTATCGTGGGTTATGCTTTTGCTGGCCGGGCCAGCATGTTGCCCGCCTTTCTGCTGGCAAGCCTTGCCTGCGTTTTCTGCTTCATTCTGTTTGCGAAAAACATGCGCGAGGATAGCCAGTCCCGCACCGAAAGGCGCGAGCCCGCCTATGCCTTTCTTGCCTCCATCCGCCATCTCGGCTCCACCGCCATATGGCCCTATGTTCTTGCCATCGCACTCATTTCCTCCACGCTGCACGTCAACGGCATCGTGCTGCCGCTGGTCGTCACCGGTAAGGCTGGGGGCCAGGCTGCCGATGTTGGCGCGATTGTGGGGATTGTCGCGCTGCTGGAGATCGTCTTCATCTTCTTCTGGGGCTGGATCGAAACCAAAACCTCGGCGGCTGTGGCCATCGCGGCGAGTGCGCTTCTCTATTGCATCTACATGGTCATGCTCGGTCTGGCGGATAATCCGACGACGGTCTATCTGCTGACCCCGCTATCGGGGCTCGGTGCCGCAGGCATCATCTCGCTTCCCATCACCTATCTGCAAAACCTGATCTCGCGCCGCGCCGGGCTTGGAAGCTCGCTGATCGCAGTCAATATCTTTCTCGCCGGAGGCTTGAGCTCACTTCTCTTCTCCCTCGGCACCGCCATCAGCAATTATTCGCACACCGCGATACTGAGCGCCTTTGCCGGATTATGCGGCGTCGCGCTGCTTGGCTTTCTTCACAAGCGCCCGCCTGCTAAGGACAGCATGGTGGAAACCGGGGTTGAACATCATGGCTGAGATGACGAAACGGCTGCTCGAAATCTGCGTGGACGACGCTGCCGGGTTGGACGCAGCCATCAGGGGCGGCGCAGACCGTATCGAGCTCTGTTCCGCGCTTAGCATCGGTGGCCTCACGCCGTCCCACGGCCTCATGCGCCATGCAGCACAGACCAGCACCATTCCCGTTTACCCGTTGATCCGCCCACGCGCGGGGGGCTTCGCTTATAGCGCCGCCGAAGTCGCCATGATGGAAGACGACATTATCCGCGCCCGCGAACTCGGCCTCCCCGGTGTCGTGATCGGCGCCACCAGTGGTGATGGGACATTGGATGAAGCGACCCTGCGGAAGCTGATCGACGCGGCAAAGGGTCTCGACATCAGCCTCCACAGGGCTTTCGATATGGTGAAAGACCCGATGCGGGCACTTGAGACAGCCATTGATCTCGGCATTTCCCGCATCCTCACCTCAGGCTGCGCGAAAAATGTCCGGCTGGGTTTCGAAACGCTCCGGGCGCTGGCAGCGCGTGCCGAAGGCCGCATCTCGATCATGCCGGGTGGTGGCGTGACAATCGATCTCGTCCCCGATCTCCTCGCCCTGCCCGGCATCCGCGAAATCCACGCCTCCGGTAGTTCTTCCGTCGAGGAGCAGGCATCTCTGGTCGAATTCGGCTTTGCCACACCGCAGCGCAGGCAGACGGATAAAGACGTGGTGCAGAAGCTCAAACAAGCCGTGCTCGTCTAGCTTTTAAGAAAAGGGCGCTCGACCCGATTGGGGAGCGCCCTTTTGGCCCGGACGGCACGAACGCGCGCTGGAGAGAGCGCTGCAGGTGCTATCGATGACGGGTGTGACGGAGATATGTGGCGTGCGGCTGCCTATTTCAAGATGTTGCTGATGGAATCTCGAACATCGATGTCAGGCACGCGCCAAGCCATTTCATTCCGGCTGAACATCTGTTATGTTCTTCTTTTGTTTCCGCCCGGATGAACGTTTCCGCCCATGACCTCGCCGCCCGAACCATCGATACGCAAGATAATCCATGTGGATATGGATGCGTTTTATGCTTCGGTGGAGCAGCGGGACGATCCAAGCCTGCGCGGACGTCCGCTGGCCGTCGGAGGCTCGGCAGCACGCGGCGTCGTGGCGGCGGCAAGCTATGAGGCGCGCGTCTTCGGCGTTCATTCCGCAATGCCATCGGTCACGGCCAAACGCAAATGTCCCGACCTTATTTTCGTGCCGCCGAGATTTGAGGTCTACCGGGCGGTATCGCAGCAAATCCGGCAGGTTTTTGAGGAATACACGCCCATCATCGAGCCTCTATCGCTGGACGAAGCCTATCTGGATGTGACGGAAAACCTGAAGGAAATGACTGTCGCCACGGAAATCGCGCTGGAAATCCGAACGAAGATCAAAGCCGTCACCGGACTGAACGCATCCGCCGGAATCTCATATAACAAGTTCCTCGCAAAAATGGCTTCGGACTTGAACAAGCCGAACGGACAGGCCGTCATAACGCCAAAGAACGGCCCAAGCTTCGTTGAGCAGCTTGCCGTGAAGAAGTTTCATGGCGTGGGCCCGGCAACGGCGGAAAAAATGCATCGGCTCGGCATCGAAACCGGTGCGGATCTGAAAGCCCGGTCGCTGCAATATCTGGTGGAACATTTCGGCAAATCCGGCTCCTATTTTTACAACATTGCGCGCGGCGTCGATGAGCGACGAGTTCAGCCAAACCGCATCCGCAAATCTGTCGGCGCGGAGGATACGTTTTCACAGGATATCGACGATCTCGAACGCGCTTCGGCAGAACTGGTACCGCTGGCGGAAAAGGTCTGGAATTATTGCCAGAGCAAGGGGATCGGCGGCAAGACCTTGACCGTGAAGATCAAATATTCCGACTTCACCCAGATGACGCGCAGCAGAACAGGGAACCTGCCCTACCACAGCGTGCCCCACATGCTCGAAGCCGCCGAAGCACTGCTCGCCAGCGTCCACCCGTTCAAGCGGCCCATAAGACTGCTCGGGATTACGCTGTCATCGCTGGATAATAGCGCAGACAGCGACACCCCGGATGAGCCGCAGCTCGGCCTGAATTTCCAAAACTAAATTTCTCACTCGTCACTCATCAGAAAGCGTTTCAGCCGCGCTCGCGATAAAATCTGCGACATCCTCAGGATGCGAAATCATCGACATGTGGCTGGATTGAATTGTTCTTATGGTCGCCCCGATATGTTTCGCGATTGCCTGCTGAACATGTACCGGCAGGGCGCGATCTTTTTCCGTTACCAGATACCAGGATGGCTTTGCCTCCCACGCGGCTTTTAAGCCAATCTTTTCCCCGAATGACCTGGCAGCCATAGGCTGCTGCGTGGCGGCCAGAAGGGCCACGCGTGCAGGCGAAACATCAGCGGCCATAACCTTCGAATAGGCCTTCGGGTCATCCAGCCAGACATATCCGTTCCGGTCCGGTGCAAGCCCTTGCATCGGGGCTTTTTGCCGGATTAGCAAATCCGCTACAGACTCACCCGCATCGGGAACGAGCGCTGACAGATATACGAGACCCCTGACATTCCCAAAGTTCCCGGCTTCCGTAATGACAGCCCCCGCCCATGAGTGACCCACAAGAAGAACGCCTCCCTGCTGCCTCTGAAGAACATGGCGGGTTGCCTCGACGTCGTTTGCCAGAGACGTCAGCGGATTTTGAACCGCGGTGACATGATAACCCTTAGCTTGAAGCAGCGGGATAACGTCCTGCCAGCTCGACCCATCCGTGAAGGCACCATGTACAAGAACGATGTTTCGCACGCCGCGAGGTTCCGCTGCATGGCTTTCGTCAGAAAAAACTGTGCTTACGAGCAGCATGGCGAATACGATCAATCCTCTCAGAAGGTGCCTTCCGACAGATTGATGGATAGGCGCGAGAGATGTGCAAATCGCATTCGCCATTGTGCAGTGCCCTTCGAATGGAGATCAGCCGACAAGGTCGTAAAGTTTGAAGCTCATATCGGCGGCCTCTTCCCGTAGTGGAATGATGGCCTGATATTCTGCGGAACCGTACCAGCGTCGTGCTGCATCAGCGCTTTCGAAACGAATGATACCAAGGCCATGCGGCGTTGCCGTGCCACCGAGCGCTTCAACGAACTTGCCACGATGAACGAATTCACCGCCAAAATTTGCAAGAGTAGAGGCCGCTGCAGCCGAATATTGAGCCAGTTTTTCAGGGGACTTCGGTCGGGCTTCTACGACAACAAGTGCTACCATTTCAGGTCTCCTATGGACACGCGTTCATTTTGAACACATATGTACATATAGCTGGGCTGTAATTTTGTCCATATGTGTATAAAATAAAATTGAGGCTGTCATGGCGCGACCGATGAAGTTCGACAGAGATGAAGCGATAGATGTCGCGACCGAAGCCATTCGAAGCGAAGGCTATGAGCAGGCATCGGTGAAGGCGCTGTCAGAAAAGCTCGGCATCACACGCTCCAGCTTTTACAACACCTTCGGATCGCGAGAGGCGCTGTTTTCCGAAGTCATCAGGCGTTATGCTCCAACCGCGCCGGATGCGCCGCTTTACGAGCAGATCAACGGGCCGATCCTTCCGCTTTTGGAACGGGTTCTGAAGCAGATATGCCATATACGCAGCAGCGACCCCGGCGGCCAAGGCTGCATCATCGTCAACTCCATTTGCGAAATGTGCCCCTCGACAGAAGACCCCGCTCCCCTGCTCATGGATATGGCAGCAGGCTCTTCGAAGCGGCTTGAAGAACTGCTTGTCCTCGCTCAGACCAACGAGGAAATCGCTGCCGATGCCAATCCGCGAGCACTGGCGCTCGCTCTTCAGAACCTGATGATCGGCCTGAATGTTCTGTCCAAGGTCGTCCGGTCCGAGGATGACCTATGGCTATTGACGGAAACGACACTCAAGGGGTTAGGGCTTGCCGCGCCCTCATCATCTTCCACCAAGATGTAATGGATTGGAGACCTCAGGTCAGTTCCTTTACCACCAGTTTAGAAAGGTCGGCGAGTATCTTTCGCTGGCCATCGGTCGCCTGATCGTGCGGTTTGAAATCCGCTACGCAGACCGTGCCAACCACAAAGCCGCTATCCGGATCTACGATTGGAGCACCGGCGTAAAAGCGAAGTGCCGTCGGGCCTTGCACCAGCGGATTGGACTGGAAGCGAAGATCCGCGCGCGTGTCGCTGACGAACATCGGCTCCGTTCCGGCTATCGTGTAGCCGCAAAAGGCAATGTCGCGTGCAACGGTTTCGGCCTCTATGCCGTGACGTCCAACAAGGGCCAGATCCTTATCGCCAGCGAGCGTGACGAAACCGATTGGGGTACCGAGAAGTTCAGCTGCACCGCGTGCGATGACGTTGAGGTTCTCCTTCGGCTTTTCCGCAAATCTCTGCCTATACGCCTCAACGGCCTCCAGCCGTTGCTCCTCAGCGAATATGACGGGCAGGCCACTGGTGAACTCCGCCGCATTCGACGCCAGCACTTTGTTGCGCCCCGTGCGTTTGGCTTCATAAAGAAGTCGGTCAGCCTCGGCGATCAGCGTCTTGACGTCGTGGATACCATCGCTTCCTGCGGAACTACAGCCTGCGCTGATCGTTACGTGACCGAAACTGCTGGCGGAATGCTCGATCCCCAGTTCTGCTACTGCGGCCCTTATCCGCTCACCCACGGCGAAAGCCTCGGCCTCACCGGCGCCCGGCATGATGACGGCGATTTCTTCTCCGCCATAACGGGCGCAGACATCGCTGCGCCGCGCGCTGCTACGAACCGCCTGCGCAACCCGGCGCAGACAGTCATCCCCGGCCTGATGTCCATAAGTGTCGTTGAAAAGCTTGAAACGGTCCACATCGATGAGGAGCAGCGAAAGATTTTCGCCGCCCGCATCGGCATTTTCATATTCCTCGGCCAGCACTTCATCGAATTGCCGCCGGTTGGCAAGTCCCGTCAGACCATCCGTGTTGGCGCGCCTTGCAAGTTCGGCGTTTGCCTCCTCCAGCTTTGCTTCGGCAACCTTACGGCGGGAAATATCGCGCAGAACGACGATCAGGCTGTCATCCTCGACAACGAAACGATAACGCCCTTCCACCCAGACATAATGGCCATCCCGGTGCTTCAGCCTGTAGATCGCTTCCACGGGAAAGGTGGAAACGCGCGCGTCCTGCGCCACCTGCTGCACGAGCGGCCAATCGCTGGGGTGAATGATGCCACGCGCATTCGTGCCGACAAGTTCCTTCGGCTCCATGCCGAACATGTCACGCGACGCCGGTGACACGTAGCGGCGTATCAGGTCCCTATCCAGCCGCACAATGACATCCGTCGCATTGTCCGCAAGCAGCCGATATTGCGCTTCGCTTCGGCGCGTCGTTTCCTCTGCGCGGATACGCGCGTTAAAGGCACGCCTGACCGCAACCGCCAGCGCAACCGTGGATGCACTGAGCAGGGCAAGAACCACGCCTATCGTAACGGCCTGCTTGCGCCAGGTTGCGAAAATCTGATCATGCGAAAGCGCAACATTGAGGATCAGCGGACGCGGACCCACATGCATGAAATTATAAAGCCGCATCACGCCATCGATGGCAGCAACGCCGGAAAACGACCCTGACGGTTCCGCCTGGAAACGCTTGATATTTTCAGAAGCGGAAAAATCCCGGCCGATTTGATCCCCAATGTAGGGACTGCGCATGATCAGCACGCCGCTCTGAGAGAACAGGTTGATCGCGTCTCCATCCATCAGGTTCATGCGTTTGAATAGATCCTGAAAATAGCTGAGCTTCAGCGTGGCAACGACAACACCGCCAAAACTGCCATCGGGCCTATCGATCCGCCTGCTCAAACCCAGAACATCGTCATCACCCGTCAGGCGCCGTTGGAACGGTGCGCTTATATAGAGCCCGGCATTTTCGCTCTTCAACTGCGCTTGAAAGTAGGAGCGATCCGAGAAATTATCGAGCCTTGGCGGCGTCGAGCCCGCATCCCGGACAACGTTGCCTGCGGCATCCAGTACCAGAACGCTGGTGAAATAAGGCTCTTTCAGAACCTGATCGAAAAGAAGCGTCTGTTGCAACGCGGGATGGAGCGCGGCAAATTCGGGCTGCTCCACTTTCCTGACAATGCTTTCCAGCACGCCATCATAAGCATCCAGCCGACTGTCTATATCCTGCGACAGCAGGGTAAGCAGATTTTGAGCACCGGTATTGGCAATCGTCCAGCTATCTTTGCGCAACTGCACGAGCATGATCGCGGAGGCACCGCAAAACCCGAGCATGAGAATTGCCACGAACAACCAATAGCGGCCGCGACTGAAAACCTGCATGTGCCCTCCGGTTTACACCTCACTTTTACCTTCCATCCGCACGAAACGGGGAAGGCTTAAGAACTGGCACATTAGCGGACGACCAATAAGGAAGTGTCAATAGTTTCTATCAAGAATTGGAGAGAACCACGGCTGCACGCGGTAGAATTGCCCGGATTTGCCTTGGGCGCGATGAGCCATTACGCCAGTCTGAAGCGACGCTTTACGTAAAGCCCGAAGGCCGCCCCTAAACCGCAGAAAATCAGGAATATCCATCCCGAAAGAGCACCTGCATGAATGCCTGAGAGCAACACACCAACGGTACAGCCGAGGGCCGTCATACCGCCCCAGCCCATCAGCACACCGCCAAGCAAGCGCGATGCAACACCGCTTCTGGATGGCCATGAGGGTCTGAACTGGCCAGCAACAAGCGCCGAAGCAAAGCTTGCGACTATCAATCCGGCAACAAAGACGCCGTTTGGAGAAAGAACCGTTGTTTTGATCGCACTGATGCAGCCGCGCACAGTATCCAGACCCGCTAGAGTTTCAGGCAGCAAAGCACCCGACGTTCCAGCCGTTCTAACGATGCTTCCAAGTTCAGCGGTCACGCCGAGTGGCATGACGCGGAAATAGGCAAAGGCACTGATCGCCGCGACAAGAATGCCGGTAATGACGGGAGGCCAACGATGGACGAAGATTGCCTTGATCGCCTGTTTTAACCTGTCTTCGCTGTTTTGGACGGGCGCGGTATCCCCGCTTTTATCCAGATGAAGAACAGTGGCAATGAGGCCGGACAGGATTGCCAGTGCGAGAAAGAGTGCTGCACCATAGCCGAGATGGTACGGCAGCCAGACAGGCACATCATCGAACACGCTGACCGTATAAAGCGTGTTCCAGCTGAGAAACGCCAGTAGGAAGCCGAAGGCCGCGCCGATGATCGCGACGCTGGATCCGAATGCTCCTTCGCCCAGCCGATAAAAGTGGCCGGAGAGGCACGACCCCGACAATGCGGTACCGATGCCGAAAACGGCAGATGCGAGGGCAAGAACGGGACCGACCGGGCCGATATGCGCATTGGGCGGCAGGCGATCCGGCTGAGGCACCGGCACCCAAGCCATCATGACGATCTGATAAAAGACGACGCCGACAAGCAGCGCGACAAGGATTGCCAGCACACCATCGGAACGCCGGTTCTCCACCAAGTCCCTGAAGTTGCAAAGAAAGCAGAAGCGTCCACGCTGAAGCACCACGCCGAAAGCGGCACCGGCCAGAAGAGAAAAGGAAAGTTGTCTTCCATTGTCCAGCGTCGCCACCCAGTGGCTGGAAGCAACGAGCAGAACGAGAATGACGGCTAACGCCAGCCGAGGATATAGGGCGTTCATCGATGACCGGATTGATGTGGACTGAATGATATTGGCGCGCTTTTCAGCGCGCCAAATTGCCTGCGGCGACTTTACTTACCGGTCCAGACGGTTCCGGTAGGATTGCTGATCGGCACGCCGACCGCATTTCCGTATTCCGTCCAGGAGCCATCGTAATTGCGCACATCGTAGCCAAGAATTTTCTTCAGAGCGAACCATGTATGGCTCGAGCGCTCGCCGATGCGGCAATAGGTGATGATGGGTGCGGAGCCGTCGATACCTTTTTCAGCATAGATCGCCTTGATCTCCGCCGCTGTTTTGAAAGTCCCATCCTTATTGACGATGGTTCCCCATGGCACATTCACAGCGCCGGGAATGTGGCCTGCGCGCACGGAAAGCTCCTTCACGCCGTCTGGCGCGAAGATTTTGCCGGAATATTCGTCGGAAGAGCGGATATCGATCAGCTTGACGTTATGCTTGCCTTCTGCAACCGCGACAACATCAACGAAGCGGGCACGAACGGCTGGATCGCGTTCGGCAATCGCGAGCGTCGTCGTCTTTGCATTCGGCACGGATGTATCCAGCGGCAGACCTTCGGCCTCCCAGATTTTGCGACCACCATCAAGAAGCTTCACGCGGTCGCCAAGTCCGTAGGTTTCGAAAATCCAGGCACCCCAGGCAGCAAACCAGTTGTTGTTATCACCATAAAGAACAATCGTGGTGTCTTCGGCGACGCCAGCCTTTTGCAGCAGCGTCTGGAAGTTTTCCTTGGCCGCAATATCGCGCCGTTCCCGATCCACCAGATCAGTATGCCAATTGAGGTTGGCGGCACCAGGAATATGCCCGCGCTCATAAACGCCAGTATCGACACTGACCTCGAATATCTTGACCTTCGGATTCTCAAGATTGCTCTTCAGCCACTCCGCCGTAACGAGGGCATCCGATGCACTCGCCGTTGCGAAAGATGCGGCGGAAAGGAAGAATCCTGCCAGCCCTGAAGCAATAAACTTTAACTTAGACACGTCCCTACCCCTTGTTGCGTGATGACCAGCAGAAGGTGGCAAAATCGGAGAGAGAAACGAAGAAATCTTATTCTATAATTTTTATGGATTACGGATGCAAAGACCGAAAAACAATCAAAGAGAGAAATTCAGCGTAAAGGCTACAAAACCCCCAAATTACATCTTTTGGTATACGGCACTCATCTGAGACTTAGCACAAGCAGGCGGAAACCAGCCTTCCTTACGGCAACGTAGGGCGGCGCGGAAAGTGTTCGTCGGAATGCCTAATACGACCCCATTCAGCGGCCTATGCCGCAACGTTGGAAGGTTCAAGTTAAACTCGCTCCTTTCCACCGGGAGAAGGCCTCTACACGGCCTTCAACTGTCCGGTCGCCGGTAGGCGGATAAAGGCATTGGAGAAATCCCGGATGATCTGCAGATAATCTTCCGCCTGAAATTCATAAGGCAGTTCAAGGCGAAACTCGGAAACGAGAGGGACGACCGG